>Ga0099824_1002053_pt1 | contig 29187 bp, 9 predicted proteins | sample SiratrowhiteBW_FD_76837 | JGI IMG/M metagenome (GOLD analysis project Ga0099824, IMG submission 76837) | Root nodule microbial communities of legume samples collected from California, USA - Siratro white BW | ecosystem: Host-associated > Plants > Roots > Nodule | place: USA: California... | reverse complement strand
TATATATATATATATATATATTGAAGTTTTGAATTGTGAAATTCAGAATATAAATTTAGCTTTTAGATTGTATTTCAAATTAAAAAAATTAAAATATAAATTTGTATTCTCTCAACTAATTGTTGGTTACAGATATCTTGTATTAATATATATATATGGTGTATTAATATATACAATTAGTATTGTTATTTGCTCATCATGACCATTATTTTTTAATATGTGAATGACCTATGTGTCATTTCATATAAGGAAAATTTTATTTAGGTATGGACATATAAGGTTATGCATTTGGAGAATACAATATTAAATAGTTATGCTTCTATGAATTCATTATTTATGGTTAATAAACTTGTAAAAGTTATATAAGGTTATGCATTTGGAGAATACAATATTAAATAGTTATGCTTCCATGAATTCATTATTTATGGTTAATAAACTTGTAAAAGTTATAAAATTAGTGTAAGTATAAATGCCACATGACCAAATATCGCAATTAAGTGCAGTTTTTGTTTTTTTCCTCACCCTTTCATATTCTTTAAGAGAACATGATTAATAAAATTAACTCAGAATGTCCTCTAAAGAATCCTTCCTGATGATGATGATCATGTCTTGTTACATGTGCATCCATCATATTAGCACCACTACCATAAACAACTTATTCATGAATTTTTTAATGAAACAGCGAAGTAGGTCTTTGTTTACTATCGTGGAATCACCTCCTAGTCATAACTCTACATGTTAACACAATTCATATATCAATAAAAAGGGACAATTTAATAAAGTTATGTTTCAAAATAAATATGCATTTTGAATTGAAAAATCTAAAATGTGTTATGTTATTGAAAAAAATGTATTATGTTATTGAAAAATACATTTCAAATTGTAAAAGAAAAAATGTCTCCACATTAGTGTCTCAAAAGGTTAAAAGTCCTTTGGGCCAATTGGGTTTAAGGTAGCCCATGATGTAACTAACTTTTAAGAATTAAAATTTAAAAAAAATAATTTTTTTCTCTAAACTAGGGTTGTTACGTAGAACTTAAATCTAAATTGTGTGATGTACTTCTTTTAATACTTTGGTTGAAACCAAGAAGAAAATACTCCCAGTTGAAAATATTTTGGCCGGCGTCAAATTATAGATATTTTGGCTAACGAGTTGAATGTAGTTTCAGCAAAACTAAGTTAAAGATACATTAAGTGAAACATAGTTTAAAATAATTCTACAAAGATTAAGTTGAAAATATTTTGGTAAAGGGTGTGATTAAGATAAATATGTGTTAAATAAAATTGTTCCGGATTAAATTAAGCTAGCCTAAATAGAATCTATCTGTTTTGAGTTTATCTTTATTTATAAATTCTCTTCTCCTTCTCATCAAAGGATATTTAGGTACTAAATTTTTAGTATTAATTATACAAGTAATAAATATTTAAACAAATATTAGTTACAAGAATCTTTGGCTCAAATAATTATTTTATAATTAATTTTATTTTATAATTTATTATCACATTGTTATTCTAGACTCATAGTCTTCCGACCTATTCTAATTGGACACATATTTAATTTATTTAGATAATCATTATTTACATTTCCTTCTTTACTAAAAACACCTTCTCTATATCCAAGATGGGTGAAGAACCAAATTGAAAATGTATGATTGAAATGAGTTGAAGATCTTTTGATCAGTCAAAACGATTCTCACTAAACTCAATAAAAATGTTTTTTTTTTTTTTTTTTAACTTAAATTTCTTCCTGTTTTAACTTAAATTGATTATAGCTAAAATTATACTTTACTGAGACTTTCTAAAAAGTTCTCTACTTGAATATGAATAAAAGATGTCTTAATGAAAGTCTAGTTGAAAATTTATTAAATGAGACTTAATCAAAACATGTTCTAGTTAAGACAAAGTCGAAAATTTCAAGGTTTGATTGAATGAAAAAAAATCATAAAAGGTGAATAAAAAATTTTATTTAAGGCCTAAAAAAATGCATTAATAAAAAATGTGTTTATTGAGGTCAGTCGAAAGTTGAGTAAAAAATATTTTTATTCATGTTAATGTTTCAACTTGATCCCTAAGTTAAGTTATAATATTGATTTTTTGTTGATAATGATAATATTTTATGAAATTTCATACGAATTCATGTAACTAACCTAGACCACCATCATTAATGTTTTAAAATTGAATTGATGAATTTATGTCGTTCGAAGCTACGAATATGCTGATTAAACTACTGAGGATAGATAATATAAAATTTAGCATGAATATATAAACTTATATCACAAACAACTGTGATATTCTTGAAGGATGCTTCGTATGTGTTTCCATTACTGAAGCCAGATTCTTTAGTTAATGTTATCTTAAATAGCATTTTATTTTATCAAATTTACTTTTTAGATAAAAGTATACAAACATAAATGATGCCATGATAAATATGATTTTAACTAAAATCAAGTTTATAAACTAAATTAAGTTTTACAAAGGATAATGTAAACCTTGGTGATTATAAATATATGCAAAAGTGGACAACTTGCTATTCCTAGAGGAGAAATAAGGATGGTTAACATTAATGATGAGCAAAGAAGCTAATTGACATGAATGAAGAAATGAGAAAATGAGATGTGAAACCCCAAATGGTAAGTAAGAAATAGTCAACAATCTTACCCTAATATATGAAGATGATATGGTCACAATCTCAACCACTGGATCCCACTAAACCAAACTGATACCTGTCTAGGTTTGCAAAAAGTGGTGACCACAATGACCCTCTACACCAGACATACAAGACACAAAACTTGACATAACTTCATTCCCACCCTTCATCTTCATCTACAACACCTCACTCACACTGATTACACTTTTCACCACTGGGATCAAAATAGAGAAACATGCAGACGTGGCACGTGCAGCTGCACGTGGACCCTATGGGTACCTTCACTGGGTGTTTCTGTCTCGTGCTGTGCCTGCAGGCTCCCAGACACACCATTCAAAATCGCTAAGCTGCTGCTGCCATTAACTTCTATACTTTCCCAGAACTTTCGTTTAACAAACTTTTATTTCTCTACAATTTGTGCTATAAACTAAAATATATTGGAAAACTTATGTAAAGATCTTTCTAGTTAATGATTATGGATTTGTTTATCCTTTAATATATATCAGAAAATTTTGTTGGAATAACTTTTAAGCTTGTTGTAACTATGGAAAACTTCAAGTAATCTTTATTATTCATTTACTCGTTTATATTATAAATTAATTTTTTTTCTAATTAATCAGATATTTTCAACATACTTAATATATGAGAATTTTGTAGATGAGATCGGATATTTATATATAATTCAACATAAATTGAATAACAGGTAGCATTATAAGTTTAATAAATTTTGTTATAATAAATTTTAACATTATATTAAAAATGAGTTAAAATTTAACAGTATATTATAAATTAGTCTATAGTCTTATCTCTGTAGATGTATATTTAACTACATTTTGGGATGGAGAAATTATTTGGTTTAAAAGGTAGAATTTATTACAGTAGCAAAGAAAGACCACAACCTGGCATAGCTCTTTCAAAGGACAATTAAGGTCATTTACAGTGTACACAAAAGACAAAGAAGTTTGGTGGAAAAATATTGTAAACGTTTTTTAAGATTGAAGAAACTGTGTATCTTTTTGAATTTTTTCAATAGATGAAAAATCGTATCGTTTTTCATTATTCATCTGATAAAAGCTTCCATGGTTAGGGAATAAGTTTTTCATTTTGTTCCCAAAAGATTTAACCTACAACTAATGATAACCAGGTATATATGTAGCGAGATAGGAAATAAGAGTGTAGCCTTTTTAGACAAAGATGAATTAAATGTTTAATACATGGTCTATCAGGTAAAGTTTAAACATAACTCTTGCCAAGAAACTACAATTACAAAATTAATAATTGATGAGATGTCAATAAACAATAATCATGGACATTATTTTGAAATTTTAAAAATTAATTCAATACACGAAATAAGAATTAAAAAATTAAGTTCAACCATACATTAAAATAAAATTATGTTAATATATCTAGCCCTACTTAATTAAAAATATATTATATCCATAACGAGTTTTGACTCTCCTCATCCTTGCATACGTAAAAGACATAGTGGATTATTTAAATTTTAATACTCAATATCATCCTTGTTAGATTTTATTGATTTCGAAAAATGTAAGAAAAAAATCATATATTTTTTTTCAATTTTAATTTATTTTATATTTACAAGTAAAATAGATATTATCAATCTTAGTTTTCACAAATAATGATAATTTATTACCTTAATCGTGGTACAGGATTCAAATATTTTTTTTCATCTTATTAGTTATATTTTATTTATATATTTAATAATTAAAGTAATTAATTTATACTATTTATTTGTACTATTTTTCTCCTTCTAACTAGTTAACTACCCACTAAAAAGAAAAAAAACTACTCATATATCATTCGGAATGGGATTCTCATTCTTATTATTTTCTTTAATATAAATCTTCATTTTATCTTTTAAGTTTTATAATTATTTTTTAAATGCAATTAACTACTCCCAATAAAAATTTATTCACAATAAAAGTATAAAATTAATAAAAATTATTTATTTTATAATATTTGTTATTAATATGTTTTTTTTTTAACAGCAATGTGTTATTAATATGTTTTTTATAATTTTAATAATTTATTTTTTTAAATAGACATACATACGCATAGTTGTTTTTTAACTGGTAGTAGTAAAAAAAAGTTAAAATAAAATCACGACTGATATGTTTGTGGAACAAAAAAATATAAGAACTAAAAGTTTGGCAAATGTACTTTTTATGTTTATTTTAATCTTTATAAAGTAAAAAAAAAAAATGACAAAAAAACATTTGTAATTGTTGTTATCTTTGATTTGGTGTATGGGGATATGCGTTTGTTATTTGTTTATGTTACTGATTTGTAGTTCGTGAAAACTAAATTTTTTTATGCAAAAACACCCCACAGTAACTTTTAGATTTTGCTTATTTATAGACTTTGTGATCACTAGAGTTTCTTTATGCACATTTTGGTTTAATTATTTATTGGTTATTAAACTTGGGTTAGTCTATTGCGTCCACACAAAAACGAATACATCATTTTCTAGTTCCATCAGTCATCTAATCTACAATAAAAGCATATTACCATATTTTTTTTTCAAATGATTTAGTTTATACCTAGGATTAACTTTATATGGCACCCACAACATGAATCAATAGATACCAACTTGTTCCTATTTAATTAGTAATTTGAATTCAAACCTTAAATTAGGTAATAAATATTCTAAAAAAATATGGTTAATAGTAATTTTACATTATCTTAAATAAAAAAAAAAAAAAAACTCTGACTTTGTGCTATTGGTTAAAAGAACAGCATCATCTAATCGTATTGGGTATTGGGATGAGGGTAAAATTTCATATTTGAATAACATGATAAATTTCTGTACACTGTTTTTGTTTAAACAATGGCCTGTGCACATTAATTAATATATGTCTGAGTCAAATTAAAATGGCACATATAAATTAATTAGATAGAACTTAATTTGAAATTGAAAGGTAGAAACCAAATCCTATGCACCTTATCCCTACATTAATCTCACGCCCCATCACACGAACACGTCCGTAAATTAAGTGTTATTATGTTCTGCTCCCACAATAGTTTGCAAAACAGGACAATAGTCCAAACCACAAAAATTTACCTTTCAACTTCACTTCTTATTCCCTAACAACCAGCCACTCACGTGCTTCCTCTCTTTTTTTCTCTATCCTACTCCATTCATACACTCATAAACTAACAAAATCACACTTCATATATATCACTTCAATTTAATATAAATGAATCATTGATTAGATATATATATGAATGTGCCCAAGCAACTCCACACGCGAGATCAAACATGTATAAAATACTGTATAAAGTCTTGCATAAATAATACAAGTCACCAAGCAAAACAACCATTCATTCATTCTTATAAACACTTGAATTGGTTCTTTAAAAACCAAAGCCATCTTAAATTTTGTTTGTACACTGAAGCAAGAATATATAATTTAAAAATAGAAAAGCACACTTTTTTACTGTTGATTGATTATGATGATTTTATTATTATATATACAAGTATACAGAGCATTACGATGGTACTAATACACATTTGCAATTAAGAAACCTACGATTTATTTTGCGTTCGCACTGTTTCATGTTACAAGGCCATTCCCACGTGAAACCAAATACAAATGCAATTAATCCCACTTCCAAGAGTCATCACCGGGAAACCGACTCCACCAGTTGCCCTATTCTTTCCACCAGCTGAGGGGGCACCTTCTTAGGCGGTCTCCGCCCCTTCTCCGGTCGCAAATCGAATCCCAAACCCAACGCATCCGAAACCTCTTCGGGGCTCCACCCGGATTTCCTCAACGAATCCGAAAACCTTTCCGCCTTCGAAACCAGCGCCTCCATTACCCCTTCATTATCCATCAAAACCGAACCCAAATCCGAACCGGACCCGGAAACCATTTCCGATATATCCGATTCGCTCCACCCTCCTTCCCTCAGAACGGATCCCATGAGCCCCACGTACCCCTCCAACCACTCCGGCGAGGCTTTCCGGTGGCGGTCGACGGCGGCGTCCAGACTGCGGCGGTAGAAAGTGGGGAGGGGGCATTTGGAGGCGGAGTGTTTCTCGGCGACGGATCTCTGCTTTTTGAGAACCGGGTCGGAGTGCGAGTCAGAGCGAGTGAACTCGGCGTGGCCCGAGTTGCGGAGATGGGTTATGACTTTTTCGGAGACAGCAGAGAATGAGAGAAGGCCGTTACGAACGGTTGAGGTGGAAACGGAAGCGGCTCGAGCCGAGAGGCGTCTTAGACCAGCTAGGTGAGCCGGGTTCGGACCGGTGGGTCTGCGGTCCACGTCGACCATTGTTGTATGATGTGAGAAGGAGTTTGCAGATCCTGAGACTCAGCTTTCTGCGGAGTTTCGCCACTTTGGTGTCATGCTAAAATCACTCATTATTTATAACACAGCCAAATGGGACCCACATTCAATTTTTAGTTTCCTATTTTTCTTCATTTTCCACGTTACCACTTCCTTTACAGTCAACACTTATTATTTTAATATATGTAGTTCAATAAAACATGGATAATGTTATCTTTATTTATTAAATAAAAAATTACACTAACCTCACCCAAGGATGGATTTTTTTTCTTTTACTTAAGTGACCCTCCAAAGTAAACTAAGTAATTCAATAATGGTGAAAGAAAACATTAAAAATTTAGTTTAATTTATTAAAAGAAAAGTTGGTTAAATAAAATGAAAATATAAAAAGTATTGTACGATGGTGGTTGAGCAACCGTTAATATTGAAACTTCTGTTTTATCCCTTGTAGGAAACTAGGGAAGGTTGTCAATCAAGGTGACACTGCAAAAGCTACCATGCGGTGCAATTAATATATGCTCTGCTCTGATTAATTAAATGGTTCAACTTTTTGATGGGTTTAATTTAAATTGATTTGAAGTTAATGTTTGGTTCTGGGTGTACCAGAAGGTGTTTATGGCCCATAAGCAATCATGCATTTGTTTGGCAGGGGAAATAAAAGCTAAGCAGGTAATCATAATAGCACATTGTTGTTGATCCAAGGTCAGCCACAAACTCACTTTTTTATTAATGTCTCCTCTCTGTAATCTTTCTTTGTTTCTTCATGTATCCCAAGAAACATGCATCAAGCAAAGGGTAAATCCTTCTAATCATTACTCATCAACAATTCACTTAAAGACCATATGTCTCTCAAATAGAAGGCATGGTTAATTCTATCATTAATCCCATTTCAAGTACCACCCATCTTCACCCTTATGATGAAATGACTACAAATTTGATGGTGTTAACATATAATTTCCTCCAACATTGTTAAACTATTGGAGTCAAATATGTGCACTTCAATTAAACCTAAATTACTAATCCAGTCCAGCCCATTTGGTTTAGCTAGATTTAGAAAAAAAAGTTGTAGTATTACAATCACATGGTAGCTGTCTCTTCTTTCCCCTCTCTCCATTTTAAACTATTGTCTCAATTTTAAAGTATTGGTCAGAAGCTATCATTGTACACCACTTTTTATCGTATAATAATATAAATATGCATTTATTGTTTATATTTTCGTCTCACTTTTTTATTAACTTTTCTGTGCATCACTAATTATATATGTCCTTTTTTTTTACCATTATTTCCCTTTTTTCTTTCTATTTCTATTGTATCTATTTGTTCACCCTGAATTTGAGATGTTCTAACATTGCTGGTTCTAATATAATGATTTCCCTCACAAGTAAACAATGCATTTGGATTTGAGAATTAGAGGGAATAACCTTCACTACTAACTTAAGCTATAACTATCACTTACTCACATATTTCTTAGACAGGATTTGTGTAGTTACTTGACCCTTATATTTATATATAAAATTTTCATAATTCGTAAGCAATAAATGATGCCACTTAGAACACAGAGCTAAAAATGGTTGTTAGGGTGTTAACATCCATGTGAAGAATTTGACTTTGTTAGAGATGTGTGGTTTTTCACTCTGCATGGTCTATGTGTTCCCATGCTACTTGTGAAGAAAATGAAGCTCTACCTTTTGGCACCGCCGTTTCTTGCTTTGTTTTCTTATCATGTTTTCTCGAGTAGAAGATTTTCATCGACTTTGTGCATATTTTAGCCAACCACTCCTACTTTGTTGCACCAGATCCATGTGCTGCTTTTAAACAACATATTCCATTAAATAATCAGAAAGGCCCCTCCACTCTGATTACTCTTCATCAACAATTATTTCTGCATGCTTAGTATTCATCGATGTTTCAGTTATATCTATATGACTTTTGGCACAAACAGAATGATTGCTGATCATCTTGAAAGCTAGAAGAAAACTCTATACACAACCATTTATCCTTAAAAGATGTATTGATCACTTAAAGGAAAAGGATATCAATTTAGATTGATATCTCTCTCATTAATTGTCACATAAAATTAAAAAAAAATCTATTAATTAGTTTTTACTCTAATGTTAAACTCCAACTCTAGTATTTAAGTTGATTTGAGTGAGTCTTATTTTGTATTTTTCACTCTTATTAAAATCCTTATGTTGATTTTGAATTTTGTCTTTAATTTTTAAGCAATCTCGTTATTGTATAATTTATTTATTCTAATAATATTTTAAATTACTTAACTTTAAGGACCCATATAAAGAATTCATTAAACCTGTGATTGGAATGGTTGAATTGGATGACAATGGAAAATAAGAAATGTAAATGGTAGTGTGCATATATATATATATATATGCTTGGAAGGATAAAAGAAGCCAAAAAGGTGATGAATTTAATATTAAAAAAAAAAGTAAGACCCACGACGTTATATTTCTACTGATAGATGCAGCAAAATTTACATTCTTCATCGTCCAATGAGTTTGAACCTAAACTACCCATTTCACACTTATAGGTCAATGCCTCTTTTCTCTCAAATTTGAAGTTTAAACTTAGTATAATATAATCAATTAGGTTCAACTTGCATATTCTTAATCAATCATATGCTGGAATAATTAATTAATATAACTACATATAGTAAGTAATAGTCATCAATATGGATTCTAATAGCCAATTATTTTTTAAAAAAATAACCTACCTAGCTGGTGACGAACCTAATTTGATAATGTAAACTAGACATGTATTTTTTTTTTCTTGCATTCTGGTATATTTCTTTTCTTTTGTTTTTTATTTTTCACTTGCTTTCTTCCTCTCGGATCCTTTTCTCCCTTCCAAAGTCAGTGACTCAGTGAGTGTGAGAAAGAAAAAGTGAGTGTAATGTCTTGCATTGGAGTCCTATTGATGACAGAATACCAAAAACTGAAATGAGCAATCATCAAAGTTTGAATGATATGGTTTTCTCTACACAGAAATTGAAGAAAACATGTCTGAAATGGGTAGTGGAATCTGGAAGCAGACAAGATTATTGAAACATAATTACTTAGAGTTTTGTCATCACTGAGTTACCCTGTCTTAGCCTTTGTCTTTCGTACTTTCATTCTCTTTTACTCTTACTTTCTTTCACTCGCGCTGTCAAATCCAATGCAACACTATCATCATTCATCAATATCACCACTTTCTTTATTTTGTCTAAAGCAAATCTAGTTTCAATTCAACTTTGGCCTCGCATGCATGCGCAATTCAAAGCACTAATGACATATTCTTCACAGTGCTGACTCAAAGAATCCACTTATGTCATACGCAATTGATTTTCGTCGTTCACTGCACACAAAGAACAAAAAAAAAAGATAAATGTATACTTATTTTGTGAAAAAAAAAAATAGCCCACCTTCTTCACTCCAAGATTGTGTTTGACTATCTGTCTAGGAAATGAAATGATGAAGTTGGTTTAATTTACTACAAGCTCTCACATATATAGACAAACAAAACTAGCATAAAGTATTCGTTAAACTTAAAATAATTTGAAATAAATGTAACTTTCTGGTTTTGAAAATGATTCAAAAGTTATAATTTTCACATCTCGTGTAATTCTTCAAATTTTCAACAATTTTCCGCATGTGATATCATGTCAATTTGATGGTTGACAATTTCAACGATGGAATGCGTGAAGTTAAGTAAAAGGAAACAATTTTTATACATCATAAATGTCTTTCAATATTAAAAACTATTATTTGGACTGAGTAAGTTTGTTATGAAAAACTTTTATGACACCTTCATGGTGCATATTTATTTTGCGTATCATGCATAAGTGCTTAACACCACGTTTCCGTACGTTTATTATGAAGCTCCATGATAGTTCGGTAGTAATTTGTTTTTTACTCTAATGTATTATGGTTCTACTGGTAGCTTTCTATATTATATATATTTTTGTCTCTTTCGGCTGAAAAAATAGGCGGTTTCTTTTTCATTTCTTTTTTTAAAAAAGTGTAGGTTATGCATGTGTATGTTAATGACACAGTGAGACTCCCTTGGCGAAAAATTTGGAATTATTTTGGATAAGTGAATTGTTTAAATTATAAAGATAAAACAAAAGAGCTCCCAAAAGATAAAAGAGAAAAGAAAAAGTGTTATTTAAGTGGAAATAGTCTTAATCAATGTTTAACACTATTTCTTTTTAATACACTCTCTTCTGTTTAGTGAAATTTATACAATGTCATTAAAAGAAGTTTTTCAATTTGTTGCAGTTGTAGTGTTTATGCAGTTATTAGACTGGTTATTGTTTCTTTAATTTATAATGGAAAATTAACCCATGTCGCGCAATCGAAATATCTAAACAAATAATATTACTAAAATTCCTTCATTCATCATTTAGTGAACTTCACTCTCAAACTAGTGAGATTGTTGTGAATTTAAAACTCATCATTTAGGGAACTTCACTCTCAAACTAGTGAGATTGTTGTGAATTTAAAACCGGGGATTGGAGACACTTTCATCACGCATTCTTCCTATACCTCCAAACATTTCTTTAGCACCTCCAAATTTTTTTAAAAGATGTCAAAAGGCTTTCTAGATTATTATTGTGCATACCAAATTATCTCTCAGAATTTTAAAAGATCATTATAACTTTTTAACTCATCTTTACAATTTTGTATGTATTGTTGTCACTTCAAACTCATCTCTAATGATTTTACTTGGCGTCGGTTTTGTTTTTATGGACTATCACCATCTACATACTTATCAACTATTTGAGATAAGGATAATTTATTGAACGTTTTATAGTTGATTTAGACGGTTTTTGCTATTTGAAAGTATTTTGTAAATCTTTTATTTTCGTTGACAATGAATTCTAAAATTGATTATTTTAAAAGTATCGTTCGGATCTAGAGAAAATTTTCAAAATAACTCATTCCAAAATTAATTGACAACTAAAATAATAATTTTAAAATAGGCTATTCTAGAAGTGTTCCAGAATTTAAACTTCTCAAATAAGTTATTCCATGACACATTTATGATTAAACAAATATATTTTGAAATAGACTGTTTCGAAATGTGTTAAATGACTTCCAAAAAATGGCTTATTATGGAATTCAATTAACACTTTCCCAAACATCCTATTCTGAAAGTATGCATGTAAATGAAAAACGCTTCCGGAAATCCTATTATTCCGGAATACAAATAAATCCCAGCCCATCCAACTTATCACAAATGATCTACACAGCCATGACTGCTCCGCTGATACTCTGTCGTTGGTCAACCACCACTCTGCCGCCGCCGCTCAAAACCCTTGCCAGAAAACACAGCTGCAAGTGTACACCTTCAGTGCATCTCACACACCTTCCTTTTTTACTGTTACATTATGTACATAGAGGTAAAACTGTATTTACAAACAGGACAGTCTGCTAATGAATTTTTTTAAAATTTGAAGGTGCCTTGAAAGCCTTCGAAGTGCAGGAAGAAGGAGTCCAATATGAATATGGGAACATCTTCATTCATGAGGCCATTATTAAGGGATCAAATATACAAATACTCAATGCAAGACAAGAAAAAAATATATTGTCAAAAGGCCCATAGAGAAAATGGTGACTCTTTCAGCCCATAAACCATTGGTGAGTTTACTTGTATTAGCAAATTTTAAAAATTATGTTCATAAATTATGTTTCTGGGCACACAATTTTGTTTTTTTTCAACTGCACAAAATCATTGTACTCATCAACTACCCTTAAGATCAAGTTATTTTTCGATTGTCTTAATTAATTCTGTTTTCTGTTTTCATTGAAGACTTAAATATAATTACGCTGCTTATAAAAATGAAGAGTTTTGGTTTTGGTTGTTTAGACTATGATTTAATTTTCATTTTAATTAATCTTATTTTTATATATTATGGTGGCATTATTTTAAATTATTCAAAATATATTCAATTAGAGTATAAATAATTAATTAATTACATAATCTAAATTTAAAGTTAAAAATATAGAAAAACAAATAAAGAATAAGGAAATAAAAAAAAGAATAAAAAGTAAACAAACTTCACAAAAAAAATAAAAAATAAAATAAAAGGTCGTGTTAACAAGCTTGACTTTATAAAGAAAAAAAATTAAAAATCGTGATAACAAGCACGATTCTACAAAAAGACGAAAAAAATCACAAATCATCCATGTGTTTACAAGTATTTACAACTAGTAGAAAAAAAATAAAAACATTTATCATTGAACTAATGTCGCAGTTGCATTCTTTATTTCAAAATGGTTATTGTAAAGATAACTTATTCAAATGAGACTTATCTAATTGTATAATTTTTAAAAAAATTACCTATTTCTATAATTTAGAAGAGAGATTACACCACTTTTATTAAAAACAAAAAAGCCAAAAGACATCATGATACCGTCCTCAGGATTTATTGACTGATGGTGAAAATAATTATTATGTTATAATAAATTCTTTACGATGAATTTAAACATTCTCAAAGACCAAAATATCAATGGTCATTTTATATAAAAAGGAATTAGCAGTAATAATAAGATAAAGCGCGATCAATCATAATTCTACTACTTTTATTATATAAACTTTTTTAAGAAAAAATAAAAAGAAAAAAATAAAATGATTTTTTCATAAATTAAAATTAATTTATGAATAAACTAAAAAAACAATTTACGCAAATTATTTAAAATAATTTTAATTTAAAATATTTTTTTTAAGTTTTCTTTCATACAAATTCTTATAGAAAAGTTTATCTAAACCTATTCATAATTGATAAAGTTTGACCAATTTAAAAAATAATAAGGTTCAAATTAACTAGCTATTGATATGATTAAATGCAAAACAAATACTGGTTAAATTAAAATAAAAAACATTGCGAGACCCACACTAAACTTATTATAAAATTAGATAATTTTGTAATTCAAAAAAATAACGAAGCAAAATGCTAAGGCGGGATGATTTTGATAAATTGAGTTAAATAAAAATAGATGAATAAAAAATCAACTATTAGCTAGACCATTATTAAAGTTTGTTACAAATAAATTTTAAAAAACAAATTCATTCGTGACGGATAAAAAAATCCGACTAGTTCCTTTATTAGTAAATTTTTTAACATGGATGAATATGTAATATTGTATCTATTTAAAAATATTAAATCTTTGTTTTTTATTTATCTTATTCCTATACTACTAAATTAAGTGACCGAACATTTTAGACAATAGCAAGAGATATTAGGTTGACTGGATAACCATTTCAAACAATAATAAAAAGTACTAACCCGATCGACTGACCATTCTATACAACAATAAAAATACCAAGTCATTCGGTCAACCATTCTAGATAATACTTCGAGGTACTAGGCTGACCATTCCAGATAATAATACAAAGGACTAGGCAAACCGGCCGACCATTACGGAACAATACGAGGTACAGGCTGATCAACCGATCATTCAGGACAAATGTGCAAGGTACTATTGACCGAACATAATGTACTATAGGGTCGACTGACCGACTTATACAAATTACATTTTTGCATCTTGAAGGATCAACCGTTGGTCGACCTCTATGTATCTTCACAAGCCGACTGATATCTACGCATCTCAATTAGTAGTGGAAATTCTCTCTCTAACACGTGGCGATAATCAATCAGGACACACAAAAAAGCACAGCTGCAGGCCCTTGGTAAGTTGGGCTTCTAGCCCAATCATCTAAAGCCCATTTAGGAAACCTATTAATAAAAAGATGATCTCAAACATAAGGTACTCTTACTCTGATCCTACTTATACACTATTACTCAATCTTTTACTAACTTGATCATCAGAGTGTTTACAGAATTTCTTCCCTGAGACCGTGTATAACATAAAGAGCATTGATTGGAGACGTGACTAGAGCTCAGAAGTAGTTAGAGATGACCGACACATCTGTCGAATTTTAAGAGCAATTAGAAACGACCAAACATCTGTTGACGGTTAGGACTAACCAGTCTCTTACAAGAAGATCTCAATAACTATTATTGATCCAATATCCTTATTTATTAACTTAGAAAAAATGATAATGACCAAGATGTATTTAATCAATGGATTGTTAGATAATAGAAAGATGGATATACAATTGTCATCTTACCTATGGTAAAACAACCTTCATATTTAACATTTTAGATATTTTTTCACTTTAAGAAAACAAATCTATCATGTATACAATAAAAATCGAACAACTTAAATTGAAAATACAAAACTTTTGCAACGATTTATTTTTCCAATTGAACATTATCGTTTCTATGCATACACTCGATAATCTTAAACCAATCGAAGAAGATGGAGAAAATGATGAAGATGTGCGAAGAGCTTATTTCGTACCTTTGTTTTTTTCTAGTTTTTCATTGACAATTTTCTTTAGTTCTAAATTGTTTATGTTTTCTAATAAATTCTTCTATGACAGGAATTCTTCTTTTTCAAGCATTTGTTTTAGACTCAAAAATATATTTTGGGAATATTAATTTGGTACATATATTTCAAGTATTATTCAGTTTTTTATTGTCTTGGATTAGGACTGTCAAACTTTGTCCTGAACCAAAGATATTTAAAATGACAAACTCAAATTAGTGTATTCTCATCTCATATTGACCGTTGTAAGTGTTGAACTTGCATTATTAATTAATTGATGCTAGTAATTAGTGGTGGTGTAATCGAGTGTTCAAGGAAACTAATGGGAGGTCATTGAGGCTTAGTTTGTTAAGCATAAGTTCTTGTTGATGGCAATGCCATTAAAAAAATAGTAGAAAGATCATAAGAAAAATCTGATAGAATGTTCAATTGGAGAAGTAGGAGAAACTTATGGAGAAGAAGGTTAACACAAGGAGACTTCATCTACCAAATGGAAAAAAAATAAAAGAAACAAAAAGGTATAATAAAAATACAATCAAGCATTTTTGTTCTGAAATAATGGTGTTTCGTTTTTTAAGGGGATGCATTAATGGTTACTAAGTATTGTTTGTGTAAATGCATTTAAATATAATACAATATACTAGTTTTCTATTGATAGAAAAAAAGGACAAAGAGAGTTCATGGAATTTATCATCATGTTTATTTTATCTATAAAAGAAGAAAAATAAAAACATATATAAAATGAATTGTGTTTCTTTTAACAAAAATTAATTTATGCACGTAATTTTCGGTAAAGTTATCTATATTTAACTTTCCAAAATTTGTGTATAAATTATTTGCAATTTGATAAATATTTATGGGAAATTTATTCAAATTCTTCACATGGAAGCAATGTCTTGTAGCCAGTGAGGAAAAGAAAAATGAGCAGCAAATGATTGAGATGTTTTGAGGGCAAATGAGGAAGAAAGTGTATTAAGGACAACTTCGTAGTCGTATCTTAAGCGTGGTTGGTTTGATTTATGTCTGCTTAGTGATGACTATGGTCTAAATTTGCATTGCAAAGCAACTACAAAGTAATATAGTAATCATGATAATGTTGAGAATTTTGAAGGTTATTGGTATGAAGAGAAAGAACCACCAACCACTTCTAAAACATGACATGAGTTTGGATTATTAACCGTTGAAAATAAAAACTATAAAAATTAAATAAATACAAAGAGTGTGGACTTTTATTTAAACTATTTTAAAATGTTGAATATGGATGAGATTGTCTAAAAGACGAAAGACTTTTTGAGAGCTTATCAAAGTAACAATTTTCTTGTGGTGTACTAATAAATATGTATAAATTTGATTATGTGATACTCAAATCCACCATAGTACATATAAAGTTCCTTTCGGCCTTGATTTGTGAGGACCTTTTCACTCCACAGCAATAATAAAATAGTAGCACCAAACGATTGCTTGTCATTACAAAAGAATCCAAAGATAGTAATCCAACCACAACCTTCCAAACGACTTTCTTGGACACGAATCATTTTTAATATAACGTTATTTTCAAAATCTTTTTAATAACTTTTTCTTCTTATTTTTCTCTATCACATTACTAGACTTATCTCACAATTCTTTTTCTTCTATCTCTCCCTTATAATATACATATATAAAGAAATATGTACATGAAATAACAAGCCACTACTAAATTAAAATAAATAAGATTATAACTAATTTATTTTAATTAATGAAATTATATAATATTAACATAAACATGGTTATTGAAAATTTTAATATAAGAATTAAAACCTCCACGTGACATACCGCAAATCTACACCTTAACTTCATTTTTAACTTAAATATTTGTTTCCTATGTTGCGCATTTTCTTCCTTCTCCCTTATTTACCGTTCTTTTTTACCAGTTCTTTTTTCTGTTTCATTTTTTGTATAGTATAGCTACGGCAGTTTCTTTTTAATGTTGCCGTGGTCTTCCAAATTCTGTAAATTTCTTATACTAGTGTATTTTTTTTAAAATTCTCAAAATGATATATTTTTTATTTTATTTTCGGATATGGATAAATAGTGCATATGTTACACTATATCATTATGAATAATTTTATTATTGTACAATTTAATTTAAAATTATATAAAATTATGAGAAGATAACACAATTTAGGTAAAGGAATGAAATTGTGGAAATTGTGAAATAAAGGTATGATCTTAATTAAGTAATTAATTGATTAATTGAAATGGTTAGGCTACTGCAAGAGTTTAGGATGATTAATTCTCTCACCTTTCCTCTCTTATTTTTCCATGTTGTATTAAGTTGTGTACATAAAATTAAATTACAATTAATGCATAGAGATAAAACCATTGACATATTTAAAGTTAGTGCCTTCATTAATAGACCTTTGTAGTCCTTATTATCTCTTTTCACTTCAACCGCTTGAGAAGGTAGAAAATATCCTGTCATTTTTATTTTAATGTTTATTTTAATTATAATAATATAATTACAGTAATATATATTTATATATATTTGTATATCTAAATCATAAATATAAATTTATATAAATATGTATTTATATTTATTTTATTATAATAATATATATTATTGTAATTATATAAATATATATTTATATTTATTTTATTACAGTATTATATATATATATATATATATATATATATGTATATGTATATATATATATTGTTATCTATATATATTGTATAGTTTTCATTGTTATAGGTTACTTGTTGCAATGACTTATAATAGCATACTTCCTTATCAATATACATTAATTCTAATTTAATTTTATATGCATAACCCAATACATTGAAAAATAGGAGAGGAAAGGTAGGAGAATTAATCACCTTAAAGTCTTGTAGTAGTTTAAGGATTTCAATTAATCAATTAATTACTTAATAAAAATCATCCATTTATTCCACAATTTCATTTGTTTAACTAAATTGTGTTATCTTGCAATAATAGAACGATTTATTCACTTATTCACAATAATAACCTTTGCATGATTTACCCATATTGTGAAATAAAATAAAAAATATACTATTTTGGAAATTTCATAAAAAAATTACACTTTGGGAAATTTGCCTCCAAACTCCTCACCACACCCTCTCGTTCTTCAGGTCAATATTTTCTTCCTCTCCACCCATCTATCTAAACTCTTTCATATTTTCATTCTTTTTCAAGTTTTGTACTAAATTATCGCTTTCCAAACTCGTTTTTTAGTTTTATTCTCACATTATATGAAGTAGGTTTGAGTCAAATGTCTTTGTTAACCGTCTTTTACAGTATTATTTTGTTTTCGTAGATGTCCACAATGTATGCAAATAATGAAGTGGTGTGATAACTTAACCAAATCGCTTAACATAATTAACTACTAAATTCTCTAATATGTAACACATGAGACTTTTGTAATAATTTTTTTTTGTTCTAACTTGTATGGATCCTTAACCATACCTAGTTTAACCATACCCAGTGATGCTCATATATTGTTCCCATCTGATACATTATGCATTATCATAAAAAAAATTGGATTAACCAGCTTTTTGTACTAATTCAACCAAAATCTTGAATTTTGATAACTAGTGATTTTATAAATATCAAGTTTTGTATTTTAATTATTCCTTTTTTGACACACATAAGGATAACCTTAGTATTAAAGACTCAACTCTTAACCTGAACCAAGACGAGACCTCAAAGCTAACATGTTGTATCATATCACCTCCTCAAACACTTAAAAGTTATGGCATTCCTTTTTTTTTTTTTTTTTAATATGACAGCACTTCATACCACCTTCCATTTCTATTTTTCCGATGGAGTCCCCATACCAAATTTATCCTCAACATTATATTTAGTAAACAAGTAACTATATTTAACCAAGAATAGAATGTTTTCTATATATTATCAACCTTCCTACAACTAAATAAGATTTGATTCAATATTTCCTACTCCTCATGACACATAAGGCAATAGGTTCCACCTCGTACCATCATCCTGCTTGCCAAATAATACACCACCAAATAAAGATTGAAACCTTAGGAAGCTCTTTAATCTTCAACAAGAAGGGCCATTATCTTTTATCTTTTTAGCCACCTGTTTAAGAATTTTGAAAAAAAAACATGAAGAAAAGAGATAAAGATAATTTTGAAAAAAAAAAACATGAAGAAAAGAGATAAAGATAATAACAGTGAGTTAATGAGACACAATTTCCCACCCATAAATGTCTTTGTTTTCGATGCACTAACCTTCTTTCAAACTTCTCTATCATAGACTTTCAAGTCTCCCTTTGTCTTGGGTTAGTCCCCACTGAAATTCCTAAGAACACAAAAGGAATCTCCAAGATCTTATAATTAAGGATTTGTGTTGCTCTTTCAACTTTGTCACCATTCACGGTTCCTCCACACTTAAATCTTTGAGAAGTTAACTTTCAATCGGAAATAAGTCCAAAATTTCTAAAAGATATATTTGATCATACATACATTTTGTAAGGACATTTCACCCAGAAAAATAGTATCGTCAGCCAAGTGGAGTAAATTAATCTCCACACTAGATAGAGGCTATAGATAGGTGGAATAATTCTTTTGTCTCTTCTTTGAACCAATTTTTGTTTTTGCTGCTACCCTTTTTTATTTATTTTCCAGCTACAAGCATCACGTAGCTCATCATTCCGATGTTTTAAAAAAACTCACGCGGTAAATAATACAAAAATATAAATTTTAATACAGTCATCAATTGCAATCATTCATACGTATTCCCTACTTATAGCATCAATCTTTACATATTTATATCAACTTAGTTTTATATTTTAATAAGCATACAAAGGTAAGGTGTGTTATTTGTTTGTAACTAACAGTTGATTTTTTTTTTAAATAAAAGTTTAAGAATTTTGTACATTAGTAAATATAATTTGATTGGGTATTTTATCAATGTATTGACAATAAGGAAACATTTATAATATGATTTAAAAAAGTGTAATTAATGAAAAAATATTAATGTCGGCATATATGTTGGGGTTGATAAAAAAAATCTAACGATAGGTTTAGTGAATTATTAATGTTGGAAAGTCAAACTAGTTGTATTATTAGTTATGGGTAACTAAATTTTATAACAATGAGACAAATGTTGTTAAAACCAGTGGTGGCTATAATTTAAGGAAATAAAGGACGAAAAAGAAGAGTAATTTATGTGTAGTGCACCATGAATCAGGTGGCATAAATGGTTGGTAGAGTCGGTGTCAAGACTCAATAGAGTTCTCACAATACACACAATACCCAACCATCACTTGTATAGGTTAAATTACCATTTAAAATAATATCTATGCAATAATACCAAATAGACCAAATTTTTAAATATGTACATATTATTTTTAAATCTTATTTTAGGAAATACTTATTTTAAAATAATTAAATCTATATTTGTTATTATCATGTTATAGTTTAATGTATATATGAGAAACGTAAAAGGAATATAAATTTATTAAACTGTAAACTTCAACAAAAATTAGCAATGGTTGACAAAATAATTTATACTTGTGAAAAATAATTAAATATGTATATTTACTTATCCTAAAAATTTCTTGATTTTCAATGTTACTATCGGTATACGAGTTCTCAATTAGATTGATTAACTGTTAAATCCAACAATCATATAAAACCAAACTAAACTATCGTGTTGATTTTTCTTGAATACTCTTATTATATAAACTATGATTACAAAAATCTAAGCTACAGTTCATTTTTTATAACGTCATTTTTATGTATTGTCAAAATTGTAGATGTGTTAAAGATTATACATTTATAACATTACATGATTAGTTAACTATGGATGGGTTGTAATGTATATATATTTTTTTATGGAAAGTTATAATTTTATTGTTATCATATATAATATTTTGTTATTCAAATACGTAATATCAATTTATGAGGTTGGCATTGCATATTTATGAGGTTAGACAAATCCAACCTTAAGTGAGGATCAATGAAGATCAATTGTGTCTTGCATTCAAGGAATTTGGACAATATCAAATGTAAGCCGAAATTATGTTGTAAATCATATTATTCCGAAGGGAATACATTGCCCATCTAATAGGCAATAGAAATATCAAGATTCTTGGCAAAAGCCTATTCTACTTTCATTGCAAAAAGACACAAAGTATTAATGCAAACCACTGAAAGGACTGTTGAAACATCATATTGGCTCACTAAAGGTTATTGTCATGCACTAACACCAAATGGCATATCCAGATTTGCTCATTTTGCGTGATCTTATGAGAATATTGAATGTTGCACCACACACATGTCTACAAAAAGTTATGTTCTCATTGTGTATTCTGCTTTCATATATATAAAGCATTTGCACAAAGTTGTCTTGTCTTTGAAAGCTATTCTCCAACACCCTGATGCATGCCCCGAAAACTTCTTTTTCCTGGTTCTTTCCTTTCTATTTTTCCTATATAGGTTGTTACACATCATTTGTGGTTAAAATTTGTTTTAGCAAATGGATTTTATTTCGTGTATCCCTGGACGAAGTTAGATATTTACTAGGAATATATCTTTTTGAGAAAAAGGTTAGGACACTAACCCTTAATAATAGTAAAATGACAAAAAAAAAAAATGTATAACGATAAAAGTTTGTTTCTTGGAGGACCTGATTTATAAGGATTCCTAGGTCCATGAAGTAACCTTCTTCTTCTATGACCTCGTTTTTATTTAGTTAGGATTATGACTCCTCTTGACCCTTTTTAAAAAGAACTTTTAACCTTAATAAATATCATTCTTATGCAACTTCGTCCTATCAATTAATCTTTTATTCGAATTTTCCATATTTTTTTTACTCACTTCGGTATTGTAAAAATATCAAACATGTTCCGTTTCCTTTTTGTTTTTTTAATATAAGGCTTCTAATAGAACCTTAAAGGTGCCAATCAGTATATATAGGATTGGAAGTTATTAACATTGTTCCAATCTTTATATAAAGCTTTTAAGGGACGATTTTGACAGCTTTAATCCCAGACATAATCCAACATTAGTAGAGGATTCATGTTGCATTGGAGACAAAATACACATGCTTAAGCTTGTAGAAATATAAAGTATTTAGATAAAGATGAATTCAACCATAACTTGATGTTGGACCAATTGCATGCAATATTTGACGTTGCTATCCTGTTATAACAAGGATATCAAACCATAGACCTAACTCTTTATCAATAGACATATGTCTCTAAAGTGTTATATTTATTTTGTTCAAAATTTCTTAAATAATTAAAATAAATTTTGTCAGTAAAAAAATTCAAATATCACAAAAAGAAATAACACGATACCCAAGACAATTAAAAGAGATTGAAGTCAAAATTGTTGGTCCAAGTGTGGAAACTAATAATCTCACTCCTTAAAAAATTACATACGTAGATATCATACTCAGAGAAAAAAAAAAAACACCACATAATTAATTCCGTGAAAAGGTGAGGAAGTAAGTGCCATAAAATGAAGAGTTGATACACATATCAGACAACGGACCAAAATCCGCGTGTTCCTATAGTCTAATGTACCTCTCTTTCATTGTTGTCTTAAAACACAAAGTTTCTTAAACCTTGTATTCTCTCATGTTTACGTAGGAGTAGTTTTACTTATCCAATAGCGAACGTCCAAATATCTTATCTAAAAGGTCTTTGGAGAAGTTCTTAAACCCTAGTCAAGACATTTAATATGAAATAAGTCATTTTCTGAGAGTTTGACATATACTTATATATATATGTGAGTCATTACAATCTAGTATCTTAGATGATTAATAGGGAGTGCATGCTTGGGCTTAAAGTGAGTGTCAAAATATTTCATCTAAAACATCTCCAGATAAGTTCTTAAATTTAATTAAAACATTCAATATAAATTATAGTAATATAAAAAATTCGATATTTATTTATCAATATACGAATTGTTATGATCCAATAGTAAGTGTACTTTTAGTTGTAGTTTCTTATTTTCTAAGTAACAAATTTTTAAATATTAATGATGTGTTTGTATGAAGTGTACTTACGTGTAAATTGAAGACCGTTCGCATATTAAAATCTTGAGTCTCAATTATTAAGCTCGGTTAAAAGTGGATGAACCATAAGTGCATGTGATTAGTCTATATATATGATTTCTATATTTCTCGAAGTACATTTTCTAAACAAATAAAAAATTAAATACGAAAAATACATTGGATCCATAGGAAGTGTAAAATTGGGTCAGAGATTGAATACAGGCTGCTTCTAGAAACCCCAACAAGATGATGAGCAATACTGGCTGCTACAATATACTAACCGTAAAATGCAATTTGGGCTGCTACCCCTCTACTTTAAATTTCTTCTCTCAAATAAAATTAATTGAAATTCAGTTTCAGAAATTAACTAAAATGAATGAGAAGCTAAGATACCTAGAGAAGGGGTCGGTTAATCCACAATGAATAGTATGAAATTTCGTTCATCTTTAATTAAAAATAACCGATTCTACAAGAAAAACTCAATTTACCAACGAATTATTATCCATGAATCTGTATCCGTAGGTAAATTCAACATTATCCACGAATTATTACCTACGGATTTATATCTGTAGGTATTACCCACGGATTTAAGTCCGTAGGTATTATCCACAGACATAGGTTCGTAGATATTATCCACAGACACAGATCCGTAAGTATTATTCACGGATATTGGTCCATAGGTATCACCCATGAACTATTTCCGTAGGTAATACCTACATACCTATGTCCGTGGGTAATACCTACGGACCTATAATCATAAGATAATAATAAGAATAATAATAATATTATTATTAATAATATTAACAATCATAATCATAAATATAATCATAATAAAAATAATAATAATAATCATAATATTATCATATTACTTGTCTTACCTTCCTATCAAAATTCTGAGAAACAGAACTACTTATTATGAACAATTGTTTTAAATTACCTCACATATTTCTAATAATAGATCTTTTGATTAAAAAGAATCAAACTGCAACTAGTATTAAATGAAAACTAATAGAGCTAATATCTAGTTTAAGACAAAAGATGTAAGACATATAGCCAAGAATTAATTGAGTTACTTAGGAATATTTAAAATAAATCACTTTTTAATGGATGTTCAAATCCACATCTAACTAGTAAAACGAAAAAGACGACTATGAAATACTAACTATATTGAAATTTAATGTCTCTCCTATTTATGTCATGAAAATTTTAGTTTTCGTGTTTCACTAAAATAAGTTTCAAATAATTCATAGATTGTGATATCTTCTTAAAAAATAAATATCTTACAAAATTAATTTAAATTAAATTTATACCCAATTATATATATAATAAATTATCTATATATTCAGTTTACATATATATATCTAACATAAACTTATAATACAAAAATAAGAAAATATTTATTCTTTAATTATTTTAAAATCTCTTAATTATAGTCATACAATTTCGTATCCTTATTCATAAAAAGCCATATCCTTATGTGAAACATACTAATATTTGAAACATATTGTTGTTTGTGTCATACCAATATACTTGTTCAAATGCAAGAACTTGGACAAGTGATTTTGCTCTACAGTGCATAAGAAAGTTGACCTGACACATCATCAAATCTCTGTTCTTTCTTGATAAGCACATAATTCATCTCTAGTGCATCTCTTTTTTTCTCCATCTCTATTGCAAAACAATATATATATATATATATATATATATATATATATATATATGATGTTTCAAAAGCTCTTCGCACTAAATGATATGAATAATATACATATACATGTTAGTTGTATCCCTACGATAAATATTCATATTTATATATATAAAATATCTTAAGACTTATAGGAAAGGATAGACGAAACATCCCTATTAAAATATATATAGTATATTATATGTGGTTTTTTGTAACTTTTGCGTTCATCTTGAATAAAAGGGTTTTCCAAGGCCCTTCTGTCTAAAAGAAAATATTAGTAATTATATCTCTGTGTATATTATATTTTATTATACATTAATTTAATCCCTTCCTTCGTCTAATGTAGTTCTGGGTATACTACTACCATTTTGTTAGGAAATTGGTTAACATAAGGAATAGATACTTATAAATGTATAATACTATACTCAGTTTAATTTAAAATTTTTCAATAACTAAACATTTGACTTTCTCTGTAAAAATTTATGGAGATTATGTGATTTACACAATGAAAATCATGCGTTATTATGTATTTATTTAAAAAAAAATATACTTCTATTCTTATTATTTGAACTAACAGAAAGGTGTAGACAATATTTATATACTAATACACATCATTTAATGTTTTGAAAAGATATAATATTTCTAATTTATTCTGTAGGTGATGTTATGAGAATGTTTTGTCTAAAACTATTATACTTTATGAATATTCTGGATATTAGTTTTGGAGACACTTTTTTTTTTTATAAATCTCATCACTTAATTCTTTTCTTTTTGTTTTTTTGTTTTTTACTTTTTTTTTGTTTCAATATTATTCAAAATCGTTATAAACTTTGCTTAATATGTTCAAAGAGATTGAGGAATTATATTCACGAAGAAAACTCACCAACTTAATATGAATTTAATATAAAGTAAAAGTAACAAATCTTAAGATTGTTATAGTCTAGGAAAAGGTAATCAAAACTAAGTTATTATGCGTTTTTATGTGGAGTTTGTAAGATATTGAGATGTTTTATCCATTTCAGTTAAAAAAATTGATAAATTAGGTTCACAAATAAAGTGATCAATGGGCTATAAACAATATGATCTCATTATTGTATAGTTATGAGTATGTAAATTCCTTTTAAAATATAGGTTTAATTAAGTTTTAACTTTTACAAAAGAAATATATACTTTAAATTGAATTTCTATTAAAAACAATTTATATTAACTATACAAAATTTTTATATTTTAATTGAATATTTATTATTTGATTTTGTCATCCATCAGAGGAACATAGTCAATATTTTGCACCATAGTTGTTTACGTGACTTCACATGATTAGTTTTATTTATTATTTTAATATATAATTAAAAAAACAATGTTGCTTTTATTAAAGACAATTACAGTTACAGTTTCAATTATATTGCTAACATAGTTTGTGGTATTGTGTTTTAGAGTACATATGCTTATTCTATGTTAAGTACACTACCATAAAGTTAGACAATAATAAAAATGAAGTTTTTAAACTCTAATTATCTTGTCTTGTTAAAATGCAATACTAAAACAAGAAACAAAATCAACCATATAAAAATACGTAAGCAATGACAATGTAAGATAATGACTATTTATCAAAAAAAGCAAAATCAAATTGTAAAAAATTAACTAAAAAATATAAAAGTTTTAAGTATTTTATAGAATAAATTTTTTTAATAACAACTTATTAATAATATTTGTTTTAATATATCTAATAGTCTCATGTGATTTAGAAATTGACAATTTAAATGTATCTTTCTCTTTTAATTTTTTAATGTATTTTTTAAAGACAAAATTGTAATTAAGTAATCAAACCTTGTAACGATTGATCATAATGCTATATTGGTAAACTTGAAGTTAGAATATTAATATTATATGTGAGAATGAAAAAATATTGTAAAAGTGAAGCCTCATAAACCCTTGATCCTCGACTGAGGGGTAGACCCCTTGATTCTCAACTAAGGGATTTCTTACGACAAACTCTATAACAAACAATACTTTAAATATGGTAATTAACCCAAATGATTGTATGATAGTAAATTTGAGATCGAAAATATCCAAATTTATGAGAACCGTACAACTTTACTAAATATTTTTTTAAGATCACGAGTTTCTTAGCTTTATAAGAAAAAGATACAAAGTTTTTCTATAAAAAAAAATACTTAAGCAAATTATGAGGTTTGCATGGAAGTTTTAAAATATGTACTATATAATCAATTCATCCTCTTTTATAAATTAGTTATAGTAAACGAGACTTGACTATGATGTAAAAAAAAGACAACACATTCAAGAACTTCCTATAAAAGGTTTGGTATGACATTAATAATTAAGAGTATTTATTGGTGTGATAGATTATTGACTAAATCAGGGCAATGTAGAGAATACTTTCAATAAAGATAGAATGTTTTGTCAAAATACCAATTGTAGAACTTTATTTTGATAAGTTGTTAAATAACCATGCTAAATATGTTATAATGGAATGCATTCAATAATTAATTTTGCAAGAAAGAAATAATATTTAATCTTAATCCCACAAGCAGGTACATCTCACTCCTTTGCTCTCCCTCTTCTTCTTTCAACATATAAATATTTTATTGACATAAAATTAATGTAGAATATAAAAAATATTAAATATTAGTATATATTGATTTGTTACATTACTAATGTTAATTAATAATATTTATATTAATAATTTATAGTAAATATATAATGTTCTAAAAAATCAAAACAAAAGTTAATGTATATATTAAATCCCATTCTCTCTTAATTAGTCATTATTATATAATAAAAAAACTAGTTCTATTTATCACAACAACATAATATAAACATAAGTTTAAGTAAACAATATGACAATTTAAGCTTTTTCTTCTCTTATATTAAAATGAACTATTTAATAAGTCTCATAATATAACTAAAATTAAATCCTAAACTATCATAAATCAGTTCTATCCAAATTCATCAATCATACTTTGATAAAGTGTAAAAAATATATGTTCATAATCTTGATTTAGGCACTAAATTCTTGTCTTGAATATCTTTTGTAAAACTAATTCCCATCATTTCTAAATACGAAAATACTTGAACTAAGAAAAGTTACTTAAAATTTAATTTTTATTTTACATATATGTGTGTAGTAGGAGAAATTCAAGACAAAAAAATTGTTCACACAGAAGAGGCTAGCATAGGAGGGATCTACTGAGTGTTGAAATTTGGCATTAAGTGGATTGAGGGTAAAGAACACTCTAAAAATTTTACTTCAAGGAAATAAGACTGGTGTTGAGCGGATGTACTCTAGAGAGTGATGCACAAATGAAACCAAATTTCGTTAAGTTAATCTACTAGCTGCTCAATAAGTGAGAAGCCTTGGAAGAAACATAATTCATTGATCGAATTAATTAAATTTTGAGCGTAAGAAATCAAGTGATAACTACTTTCTTGGATTGTAAATAGGGAGAAACAAATAACAAAGGAGGAGGAGAGGGAAAGAATACTTCAATCACAACATTGGAAGCTCACGATATATCAATTGTGTTATTCCTTTTTCTTTTCTCATTGTATCTAGGAATTATCCTACTCATCATAGTAACTAATCTTCTTTTTTATTGGGATTGAAGGTACTTGGAACTTGATACATGTATATAAGTATTTTTTTTTTCAGTCCTTGATTTAGTTTTATGCTTAATGCTTTTAAAGTAAAAGAATTTGGATTGTTCTTACAGAGCCTTGAGGTCGAGAACAATATTTGTTCTTGCGAAGTCTTGAGACTGAGAACAACACTTCAAGGTGATAAGTGTCAAATTTCGGTATTCTTAGACATGATAATACCGGAATTTGTGAGAGTTTAAGTATTCTTAAGGAAATATTTAACCCCAAATATAGAGTTTTTGGAATCGCATGTAAAAACTAATTCATGAGTAGAAAGAATTCAATTAACTGCAGTTGTTGTGGCTTTCAGGAAGAAAAATACGAAGACAAAGAAAGATTGGAAGATTGACGAAGAAAAGAGCTGAAAAGACAAAGCAACACTCGCCCATATTCGCCCATAGCTCGCCCTAGGCGAATAAAAGCCAGAATGACAGGAAGGTGCAGAGGTCCTCGCCCTCAGTTCGCTCCAGGC
>Ga0099824_1002050_pt1 | contig 29199 bp, 8 predicted proteins | sample SiratrowhiteBW_FD_76837 | JGI IMG/M metagenome (GOLD analysis project Ga0099824, IMG submission 76837) | Root nodule microbial communities of legume samples collected from California, USA - Siratro white BW | ecosystem: Host-associated > Plants > Roots > Nodule | place: USA: California... | reverse complement strand
TGATTGATAAAAACACTTCCAAAATAATTTTCAATGACTTTACTTGCATTTGGTAATTTGACAGAGATAGGATTAATTTGATGATATGAAGTGAAATGAGTCAAGGATGAACAAATATGATCATTAGCACCACTATCAAGAATCCAAAAACTAAAGGAAGGGAGAAATTTATCACCAGTGTATGTTGTTGTGTTGGAAGGAATGACAAAGATTTGATTAGAGACATTGTCACTAGATTTAGACTGTTGTAAAAGAGTTAACAATGTTTGATACTGTTCAGGAGTGAAACCAATTTGCTGAGAATGTACCTCGACCTTGAACCTTCATGATTCCGCTGATTATTATTATAATCTGGTTTATGATTTTTAAACTTGAACTGAGGTGGAAAACCATGTTTTCTATAGCATGTATCAATCACATGTCCTGTCTTTCCACAATGACTGCAGACTTTAGAAGTATATCGTCTTCCATAACTACTTATGTTAATATCAATCATTGCCTTTGATTGATCCCCAAAAATTTGTCTCTCTTGTTGTGTACCGAGAGAACAAATCATATGTTGTTGAGAACTAACATGATAAGGTGAACTAAAATCTTGTGAGGGATCAACAATTTCGTCCATGATAAACGTATCAACCAGAACTCTCAAATTAGAGCTCTGACACCATATTATAAAAATAAAGAGAAGAACAAAGATAAACAAAGGATATGACAATGAAAATATTTTCTATTTTTCTGTGTATTGATCTAAAACAAAGAGCTAAATATATACAAATCATGTAATCATTCATTCTAGGTATAGCTAAAAAAAGGAAATAAATACAAATATTACAACCTGATGTTGTCATAAACCAAAAAATAAACAGAATTTACGATAATTTGATTGTTGTCATAAAAACAAAATCAAATAATTCATATTTCTTTCCTTCTATTAATTTGATCCTATCATAAAGATAAAATCACATAATATTAGTTTCCTTCTAAAAGTCTTGTATCCATATCCTCTGAAATTATTTGTATAAATTATTAATTAAAAAACAAGTGTTTGAATTGAGAAAGACTCATATGTTATCTTATAATAAGTTGATACACAATGTTTAGACATTCACATTTTGATAAGCTGAGAAAATATTTATAAAGTAGGTAGAGATTTGGATAATTAAAAATAGAGTGTTAGATTAAGATATTTATAGGTCAAATTTAAAATATATGATACCTCCTCAACATCCGTTAAGAGTAGGTAGTGAACATATATCTCTTTTGTGGGTTAAAAAATAGTCCATATTCTAATATTCTTGAGAAAAATAATTATAATTGTACTTATGTTTTTAGTGAAAAATATTCAACTATCTAATCATTTCAAATAACTTTTGATGTTTATAGTGTATCATCAGAAGTAGAACATGAATCATATGTTTGACAATATAAGGTTGAGTTTTGTAATTTTAGATTAAATCCTAGATTCCTATTGTTTATTATTGTATGTTAAGTTTATTAAGATTAATAAGCTTATAAATATCTTACTCCTTTCTATATTTTTCTTTCATATTTGTTAATGGTATGAGTAGAAGATGAATCTACTTAATAAAAGTTGTTTAAAAAAATAAAAACTAAAAACTAAAATAAATAATAAGTTGTTTAAAAAAATAAAAACTAAAAACTAAAATAAATAATAAGTTGATATGCTAGTTGGTTTTATGGTGGGATAAGTAAGAGTCCTCAATCTACTCTAATTATAATGAAACATAGTTAATTTCAACCCAGTTTTAGTGCCATGGAAGATAAACATTCCAAAATAGGATAACATTGTAATCCCTAATCCCATAAATATGGATGACACATGTCCAAAATTGACTCATCTTTCTTTGTATTTAAAATAAAAATTCATATTCTCTGTTTCGAATATTTAATGAATATAAAATTTTTATTTCATCCATTATTATTTTGGTTAAAAGTATTCATAACAATTCTCAAATATTAATTAAATATTTTTCATAAAAAAATAAAAATCACAATAAATGAAATATCATATTATAAAAAAATTTATGTCAAAAATATGCATATTTTCTTTTCTTTGATATTAAATATCAATAAATAAATTATAAGTGTATAAATTTCAAATTAAAATATCAAATAACAATTTCGTAAAAAATAAAATAATTATGAAAAAGGTAAAATTATATGTAATTTAAGTTTTACTACAATTACAACATCTATTAATCTTTAAAACGTTAAATAGTTCCACTTAAATTCAATTCTCCTACATATAAAAAAGAAAAAAAAAATAAGATATGATAAATAAAATTAAAAAATTTAATTACTAAAATATATTATAACTTCTTTATAATATTCACTTTCATTCATTATAACTTTTTCTTCTCAATTCTTTAACACTAACAAACATCAAATATAGAATATGAAATAAGAATTTATCATAAATTACTAATTAACAATAAATATTAATAATTTTCCGAGTAATTTACTTAGATAATTTTAGTACAAATCAAAATATTAGTACGACGCCGTCAACTTTTATGAACACTTTTTTTTTTCCAAGAACAAAAATATTATTCATGGAAATCGATTAGAATAGTTGGTTATAAAAAAATATTATTTCACTATAAGTTGGACGCGTATAAGCTAATTAAAAATAAAGAGAATTGCCTTTAAAAATAACGAATTAATTTTCTTCAATTTATAACTAATTTTCTATTGACTTTGATTTCGATCTTATCAAACACGGCCCAGTCTGAAAACAGAGTTTGAATTTGATTGCCAAACAAACACGGATCAAGGACAAGAAGAAGGCGAAGGAAGAAAGTAAAGTAGCTCCAAAAGGGGCAGAAAACGACAACGTAGATCGACAATGGTGCTCAACACCAACGTGGTGGCGAGAGTGGCGCACGCATCAGCGCATCTTTTCCAATTCATAGCTTGCAATCCCGAGAGGCTCAGCAGCGACGTCGTTTTGCACCTCCTCTTCTGCCTCCCTTTCCACTACCTCTTCCGCTCTCTCTCTTCCTACCTCGGCTATCGTCATCCACATTCCGATTGAGAATATCCTCTCTGTATGTATATATACATATTTCTACGTATTAATTATTGTTATTGCTGTTTATATTGATATTATATTTCTGTTTATCATCGTGTGTGTTCTAGGTTTTTGCTTGAACTCGTTTGATTTAACTGATTAGTTTTGTAAATTGGATGTTGAAGCAAGGGGAAATGAAATTACTCTGTTTTGGTTTTTATTCTGAATTTTGCTTGGTGTGAATAATGATGAGCTAGGATTTTGAGTTTGAATTTTATAGATAAAGAAAAACTATTTGCCAAATTATCCTACACTGATTAACAATCAACTTTGTGGATTAGTACTTTCTATCAATGGTGATAAAAAGTACTAACTTTTTGTGTTTTTAGCCTTGTTGTGTTGTGGAACCTTTGTTTTTGTTTAATGATTGTACAAAAGAACATTTGGGTAATGGCTACAACTTACAAGTGGCTATATATATTTTGTACAATATGGCTGGAAAGTTGAAGGGTAGTGTATGCAGGACATTTATGCATCAGAATGATTACAAATGTTCCCAGTTTAACTGTAGTTAGTGTAGAAAACATTCTCTATTTCAAAATTTTTAAATTTTGGGAGTCAAAATTGGGTTTTGAAGTAGGATTTTAGTTTTTTGTTTCCTTTCAAACTTTTGGACCGTAAGAAAATAGATATGAAAATTCCTTTCTTCTCTTCACCTCTTCATGATTTTCCTTTATTCAGATGCTATGTAATTGTACTTCAGCTCTTTACTACTATGTTCCCATCTTGAGACACAAATCAGTTGGTTGAGTACTCAAATATTATTCATGGGTGAGGCAGGGAAGGTAAAGGGTAATAAGTTTGAATTCTGATGCCTATAATTTTATTTGTTTCATCATTTTTTTAACAGTGCGTTATTAGGAAGTGAGAATGTACGATGACATGTAATGGGTTTATTAAATTTTGTTTGTTCTTCTGGTTAGAGAACACTGTAGGTTTCTGAGTGGACAAGGAGAAGACTAATTCACAGGGCTTGTGCCCCTTTTCTCTCTTTGGGAATATTGTATGATGATCATGAATAGTGATAATGAACTACACTAAGAATTTATAAAATGAAAATTATAGTGAAGAGATGATGAACTAGAATAACTTGAGAATTTATAAGATTAAAATTGAAATTCCGAATATATAAAATCGTCCAGGGTTAGTTAAAACAAATAAATGGTTTATGAACTAGCCGGAATCCCGATATGCCAAGGTTATACTCAGCAACTCTGCCTTGGCGAGCACTCCATGCAAGATTAGGGTTTAATCATGATTGTCAGGCACACAGTAATTACTATTAAGAAGTCAATTGAACCTATTTTAACCGTTTGTACCTGTATAGGCCCGATATATATATATATATATATATTATTGTTGTTATTATTATCCTCATACCCAATTGGGTTGAATATTTAACTTCATAAACTCACTTATACTTGCATTTCATGACCTATAATCCATGCCAACAAAGGTATGAGTTTGTTAGTTGTGCAACTTATTTTTTTGTTTAATAATTTATTATTATATAGTATTATTTGTATATTAAATACGATTAAATATTTTTATTTATTATTTTATTAATATTTTAGATTTATAAATATAAATCTAAATTTTATTTTAAGTCCATTTTAATATTTTTTTCATAGTATATTTTTTTTTATTTGTAGTAAAAAAAAGTAAATTATTAATTTATTGTGATTGTTATAAATCTTTATTCTTACAAAAATTTAGAATTAAAAAATTGCAAAAGAAGTTGATTGAACCTTTTTTCACTTAACCCAAACTAAATCTGATAATTCACAAATCTTATACAAGTCAGCCAACTACGATCAATTTTTGGCGAATCAAATCAAAAGAGGACATTTGATTTCAGGAATCACCTTACAAGATTTTATCAACGAATATGCCATGGGAAGGCATCTAATGAGTTTAGACTAGATAATGTCTTTTCATTAACTGGTTTTTCTAGTTCACTTATTAGTGTGGTTCATTTATCGCACCTTAGTGTTGTGTTAACTAATGATTAATCTATTGACAACGTTTTAGTTGATTATCGATGACGATATTTCATATAGTTTTCACTGGATTAAAGATGCCCTTACTTTCAACATTAAATATTTTTCAAACTAAGAATGAAGGCTCCTTAAAAATAACTTTTACCATTTTTTCTCTTCTCTTGTATTCTTTTTAAACTTCTCTTTTCTACCTTTGTTGTTCACATCTTCTGCTACTATAGTACGTGTTTTTTTGCTTCATTCTTTCTCGTTTTTGTTATTTCTTTCTTCTTTTTCTTCTGCATATCTAATGGAGGTCAAGGGTCACCTCGTGTTACATCGTACATTAATATGTTATAGTGAATTATAATAACTTGGCAGTTTATAGGATGAAGACTATTAAAGAATATTATTTATCTCGTATATTACACTTTTTTTTTTCATGACAAATCTTAGTGGACGTATATAAAAATAATTATTTTACCCTTTTAAATCTTTCTTAAATGTGATAATTAAGCTTCATTTTCTTTAAAAAATAAGTATAACACACTATTGACATGTTTTAATTCATTTATTATATATTAAAACGATTTTAATAGGAATGCATGCAAAAAATTTTCATTGTTAACTAATAAAAATAATTGTAATATATTAAGTATTTTTTTTTCTTAAATACCCCTATGGGTGAAAACAAAATAAATCTCCGTGACTAGTCATTAGAATTCAAAATTATTACATCAATTAAAATAAGTTTTTGTCAAGTAGAACCAATATCATGAAAATCGAGTCAAATATACTCCAATCAACAACAAATTAGTTTTCTAATCAGTAGAACTCAAGATCATTGGATTAACTAAATAACTTCGTATAAGTTTATTGCAAAATAAATTTATAAATTTATCATAGATTACACGACCATTTAAATATTTGTTATTTTTTTAATGGCAAAGCATGTAAATATTTTTTATTCTTTAAAATTATTTAAAAGAAAAATAAATTATTTGGTCGAAAACAACTGTTACCAAAATACTTTGGGTTGTGTGTCGGAGTTGTAATTGCAGAGTCCTAGGCAGAGATTGGTACACAACTACCAACCACCATGAAGAGCATGGTGACGCCATTGGGGAGGGTCTCGCCCTTTCGTCCCCGAAATGGCCATAATACCCTTCCTTTCTTCTCTTTCACACGCTACCCTTCTTCACCAAACCTCTCTTTCTCGCCTCTCTCTCTCACTCTTTCCATGGCTGCTTCACCCCAGTCCTCCGCCCCGGTACCTCTCTATTCTCCTTCTTTCATGTCTTTTCTTCCACTCAATTGAGCCATACTTAGCTTGCACGCTTCAAAATTTGAACTTTGCATCACATGATTGGAATTTGGATTTTTTTTTTTTTTTGTTTAATTGGGTGATGGAATTTCTGAATATCTCAATGATATTAAGTCTTTGTTCATTACGTGATAATCACTCTTCATGAATAAGTAATAATAGTGTGTTGTTGATGGTTTAAAAATCAGGCTGTGTCGCGTGGTGATGCTAACGTCCACAAAGATGGTGTATTTCAATTGATTCAAGCGCATCAGGTATTTCATAACGGTTCTCAGTTCAATTCAGTTTGTTGCGTGTGAGCTTTGAAGTGGTTGAAATAGAATGAATATTTTATGGGTGTGATTGGTTGTATTGACTTATTGGGGTTGTTTTGGTATGATAGGAAAAGGCTGCTAGACTTCCACCTGTTGAGGAAATTCGAACTGTCCTTGATCGTAGCGTTCGCGGGATGCTCTCTACATTCTCTAAGGTTTATGTATTTTCCTTAAGAAATCTGATTGTAAAAAAGGGATGGCTTTAAATGGAAAAAATGCTGAAAGTATCTTTGAGCATTACCAATGCTGAAAGTCTTTTAAATGGAGAGAGGACATTTTGCCTTTCTAGAAGTTTAGTTCTGCCCTTTCTTTGGTGGGCAATTATTCAGTTAGTTCTGGTATTAAAAGACTAAGGTGTCTATGAACTTTCCCACCCTAGTAACACTAACAGAATTCAAGTTTGGCAGGGAAATGAAATTGAAATCTGGCTGCCTTCTGAGTTCTGTATTCATATATTTAACATGAAATTTTATTCGTGTTTATTGGCAAATGACTTAATCTTATGATTTTTAACAAGCAGAAGTTCGATGGCTATCCATCAGGGTCTATGGTTGACTTTGCATGTGATGCAAATGGATATCCTATATTAGCAGTGAGCGACCTGGCAGTTCATACCAAGGTTTTTCCTTTTTCTTTTCTTCCTCCGAAACTTTCCTATTGTTAGAAAAATGACAAATATAAATAATTTAAAGATTTAAGTTGCTTCTTGTTGTGAACTGACTTCAAAAGAAATAGAATTTGATGTTGAATGCGGTTTTTGTGAACTAGCTTATATATAGGCATTCAGTACACTTTGCTGAATTTGGCATGTACAATACCACAAGTTCAATTTGAAATCCTATTTTCCATGTCCTCAACCAGCACGTGGTCTTGTTAACCATTATCACTCATGAGAACGTCTTTTCCAACCAACACCTACCCAGATAAAAGCGTGCTTCCATTGCTAAAGAGTGTTTTTATGCAGGACCTAACTGCCAATCCTAAATGTTCGTTGCTTGTTGCTAGAGATCCTGAAGATAGGACTGATTTAGTGATTACTTTACACGGTGATGCTATCACTGTAAGTTATGATCTTCTGTTTATTTCCCTGTTATACCTGATTTCTTTGTGCTTTCGATTCCGTTTACTATTGCATATTTGATTATATAATTATTATACTACAAAAACGTTACATGAAGGCTATGCAGTTTAAATGCATTGCGGAAATTTTTGTTTTTAGGTACCTGAAAAGGATAAAGAAGCTGTTCGAGCTGCATATTTGGCAAAACATCCCAATGCATTTTGGGTAAATTTGCTCACTTGTACCTTTACCTTATTGTTTCGAATTAACAACTCTAAAACCTTCTTATACCTTTTCCTTCGTACTGTTTTTGAATTAACAACTCTAAAACCTTCAAATATTGAAGGTTGACTTTGGAGACTTCCAATTCTTGCGCATTGAACCGAAGGTTGTACGATTTGTGTCAGGTGTTGCCACAGCTTTGTTGGGATCAGGAGGTTTGTTAACCTTGCCATTCTTATTGGTTTCATTTGCTGTTAATGCTATCTTGCAAGGTTCTTTTACTCATGTTTGGATTAATGAGTTTGGAGCTGAAGGGAAGGGAGGATTAACTTTTCATATAAATAAACTTAACCTATTTAATTTTCTTAAAACTAAAGGATGTAATAGAAGATTATTATTTGAACTTCTTGTCATCTTAGTAAAGTTGAAAGCAGTTTGTTGGAATAATACATAATACTTAGTTGTCAGAATAATGGAGGTTTATTGTATTGGATATGCTGGGCAGTTAAAGTGTTAGGGGTAGGGGGTTAGTTCATGCAGGAGGATAGGGTAGAAGAGGGAATGGTTGAACGATTATCATTATGGTTGAAGCCTTGAAGGTAAAAGTGGTTGGCAGGCAATAGGAGAGGTTTAATGGTTAGATTTGTGGGTAGTTGGAAATCGATATGTTGGGAGAAAGCTCTTATAACATGATCTCTAAAATGAGTAATATTCATTCTTGATTTAATTTAAATTGTATAGTTATCTTAACCTACTGATATTTAGAGTGGTTTCAGTTATTTTCTCACTTTAGAGACACTTTCTTGGAGAGTTTTTTTCTCTCTCTTGATGTGCATTCTGCATCATATGGGATGACATAAACCATGTCTTTCTAGTAGTTTTCTTCAAATGGAAACTGTACTGGTTATGGGTTTTTGGATAGCTTTCATTTTCTTTGCAAGGAATTTGTACTAAATCAATGCATTTTGTGGTACATTTTGTTTCTTTAATATCTACATACCGTTGTTGATCATAATGCCATGCCATCAAAATTGAATGCTTTCTCTGGACCATACAGAAATTTCACAAGTTTTCTATATTTTCCTTACATTATGCACTCTTTTCTTTAATTTTGATTTTCAGAGTTAACTGGAGATGAGTATAAATCTGCAAAAGTTGACCCCATAGCTCAATTTTCCAAGCCAGTGGCGGTAGTGATCTCTAACTGACCATCATGTTACATATCTGCAATGACTTTCAGAAACATATTTTGTTCTAATATAAGTTGTCTTTTTAACAGTCTCATATGAACAAAGATCATGCTGACGATAACAAAGTGATTGTGCATCATTGGACCTCAGTTCCAGTATGACATCTTGACCATTCTACAGTATACAATATTAGATAATAAATGAGGCTCTTTAGTTCAATTGCTAATATAGTGTAAAATTAATGTGTTAAACCAGTGTACAATATGATATCTTAGTGTGTGATGTGAGAGTACTATTCTGTGAGGTGCCATATGATAATGCATAACAGTGTATGGTATAACATAAAACAATATGTTGTGTAAACAATATATGGACCCAAATCCTTGCTTCTTGTCTATGGGAGGCAGGGGCTGATTATGTTCACCCTTAATTTAACTGAATTGATCATTATCATCTGCAGGTGGACTTTGCATACCTTCTAGATTTGGATAGTCTTGGTTTCAATGTTAAGGTACTGCCTTCATTAATTTTTCGTTGACATTATTTACCATTTCATTAGGAATTATCTATAAAATAATTTAAATTTACTTGTAAATTTGACAAATGAAGTCTTTATTAAGTTGGTCCTTTCAATAATAATCTTTCATCCTCACCTGTGTTTGAAATCGGCTCCATATTTATGAGAAGAATTAATATTTTTGTAGGCCGGTTATCAGGGTGATACTTTCAAGCTTCGTGTACCTTTCCCTCGACGTGCAGAAGATAGAAAGTGAGACATCATATTTGATATGAACTCCCATCTCCTGCATAAAATGACATGCGACATTTCTTAGTTCATAAGATTAAATATGCTCATTTGTTTTTCTAGTTTGCTTATGCAATTCTATGCACATGTGAACTTTGATGAAAATGGGAGCATTACTTTGTTAGCTAGTCTTTACTGTTGCTGATTTACTTAATTAAACTTGCTGCTTTTAATCTGAGAAATACCACTTTTCTAACTTTTATCATCCTTTTGGGATGGTATTAATCATGCTGATATGGGTTTCTGATAAGGAATTAGGAAGAATAACCTTTCCTGCAGCAAGTTGATTTTATTTTCAGCAGAGAAGTGATTCTTTTATTGTTTTTTCTTTTAGGGACGTGAAGACTCTCATTGTTGAGATGCTTCAAGCTGCCAGGCCTAAAGGTGAATGATGCCTCCACAGATCAATGATGAAGAGGTGGTCATCCAAACTTCATCTAATCCTTTAATTCAATCTGTCATTGGGACTCCTATATTTGTCAGTTTTCTTGAGAGACTAGTTGACCATGCCCTGCAACTAGACATACCTAATCCAAATAAATACTTGCGTACTCGTTGCTAAATTTTGTCTGCTCCTTACCAATTTACAATGCATGTATTTGGTAATCCCCAATTGAGTTGCCTGGGGCCTGGTTTTGTGGTCAAAGGAAAGTTTTCTGTCTTAAATTGAACTGTAATAAAGCCTGCCAAAATGTAAAAAAAGTAGTGAAGGAGACTCTTAAAAGATGGAGTATTATGACGGTGATTTCTGTTCTCAGCCCTTTCTGTTTGAAATGCTGCAGCACCTGCCAGACATCCTTATTGGAAAGTGAAAAATATACACATCGAACAAGGAAATGCATGTATAATTTCCAAAAAAGATGACAGGAAATTGTTGACTTCCTCTATATTTTGTATATACACTGTTATTTTCGCTAGAAAAAACATTCAGATTGTGTGATGTTTCTCGAAGAAACAAATCCTTTTTTATATGTGAATTTCTTCCATATGTACTATTTTTATGAATAAACCCTTTTGAGGAAAAACAATAATGATCTGCTTTTTGGTACATGCATGAGTAAGTTGTGAGCTAGATGTTGTTCCATCACCCAAACACTCTTTGAAGAAAGTAGCATGATCTAATCACAAGTTCAAAGGAAATGATGTTGGAAACTGCAGGTGCGTTATGAGAGAAAGTACAGCTAAGTCACATCGGTTTGTGAGTCGTGATGATTATGTTGTTTGACATAATGGGAATACGGTGAGAATTTTTGACCAGATTACACCCATTATATTTTTCTTCTCAAACATCAAACTGTGCGGGAGCAGAATTGAATTCTGAACAGGTTTTTATTTATTTTGTTTTTGTTTAAATTTAACAGTTGGGTGATTTTGTTGTTGAATTTTTTTTACAAAAAATAATTGGTTTGGAAAAAATCGGCAAAAAAATATTTATATAAAAAAAGTGTATAGATAAATAAATAACCAAAAATGAATAAATCCAAATATTTACTTCAATGAAATATAAATTAAAAAAAATATGTAGAGAAGAGAAATGTTTGAACAAAATTTAAAAGGAAAGAATTGTAAAAAAAAAATGAAAAGTTTTTTATATAATTGAAATCATATTTTATTTAGAAAAAATAATTGTTTGGAATACAATAATTTAAAGAAGTAAAAGCTGGAATAAATAATTATTTGAAAAATGCACATATATGAACGAAATATAAATGACAAAAAAATCTAAATAAGGAAATTCTACAAATAAAAAGAGAAAAAAAAATTGTGAAAAATAATGGAAATTGTTTGATGTAATTGAAATTATTGAATTGTAAAAATTGTATGTACTTTAAAAAAAAAAAAACTAAGCGTATAGAATATTAATATAGGGAAGTAAAAGTTTGAATAAAGATTATCTAGAAAAACAAACATTTTAAGGAAATTCTGAATTAAAACTGTAAAAAAATAAAAATTATGAATTAAAAAAGAAAGGAAAGAATAGTAAACCAAAGATTGAAAGCTTTTTTATAAGATTGAAATGATTGAGTTGTAAAAAATATATAATATCAATAAATATTGATAAAGGGAAAAAGTGTTTTATGAATAATTATTGAAAGGAAAATAATTTAGAAATAAATTTTTGAAGTCAAATTATTCTTTTTTTATCAATTTTGATTATTATCATAATTGTTATAATAGTTATGTATAATAAGGTAAAAAAAAATTAAATTTGTATAAATAAATAAAAATGAAAATTGGCTTGGTATATTTATTCTAATGTAGTATTTATTATATATGTTTGTGGTAAAATATATTAATAAGTTTATTTAGTAATAATTAAAAAAATTAAATTAGAAATAAATAAAAATAAATTAAGTAATTTTTTTTAATATATAGTTATAGTAAATGAAATTCAATTTAATATTTAGGAACGAAATTCACCAAATTGGATACACATAAATATAAATGAAATTAAACAGATAAATACTTAGTCAAACATAGATTTCTTCTTTATACCGTGGTGGTTCACATATGAACTATCTTCGAAGTCACCTTTAAGGTTGCTTGACATAAATCTTTGGTTTGATAGAGTTAAATGTTATCTCATGATTTTTCATGTTGGACACTTGGGTGCAGAAGTTAAGTCATTTTCTAAGTATTGATCATTTGTACAATGTTAGTGTCAGATTTGATTTATACTTAATCATGCACAATTTTTTTATTAACTATTACAAAAGAGGCGATGGTAATTGATTTTAGTGACTTCTTTGCAGTCTCCATATTATAATACTTGGGTTATGTTGTATAACAACTATTGAAAAAATCAATTGTGTTAGATTGTTATTGTTCTTGGATTATACCATTTGTAAGTAAGTTGGTAACCATTTCGACTTTCCAATCTATATATTCGTTAACACATCTTCATATCGTTCATGTCTAATTTATGAAGATGAAAGTGTGGATAATTTGTTCACTATGACAACAAACCAAGTGTCACAAGTGCAGGTCGAGATAATGCCTTATATTCATGAGCATAAACCGCACTCATAATCTCTACTTCTTTTAATAAAATGAAAAAATGTTGAATGATTCTTTGAAGTTAACAGTGATGATTTAATATATTGGAATGTATTAAGAATTTCAAATTTATGATTTATTTATTACTCTTTAAATACGAACAATTATTTCCTTATAATTTTGGAGGCCAACTTTCGTTTATTATCAATCATTGTTTTACATGCACAAGATTGTAACAAAGTCTATAGAAGTAGTTTTGATTCACAACTAACACTTGTAATGTTTGTCAGTGTGACAGTCATAATCGAAAAAGCACCATCATCATGCATTGTAACTTTAACATTCGTGTTTATCTTGACTTTTTTGTCAATCTCATTTGCCCCACTAGACATGTGTGTCACCCTTTATTTATGTGTCACTCTTGATATGTGTGTCTCTCTTAACTCCATGCACGACAGTCTAAATTTGTACGTCAATCTACACATCAATGTTTATTTTAACTTGTGTGCCACTTTTCCTCACAAATAACACAACCAATAACATGACTTTCCTCACAAATTTCTAAAATCTTTAAACTCTCTTTCAATTATTTCAAACTTCAAGACAGTGTGGTCCATTTCTTTTTTATTCAAATAACTTTATCTATTCAAGAAATTGTGTACTGTGATGGTGAGATTGTTAATTGTCCTCACACAGGGGTTATCTTCCGAAGTGCCAAAGTGATCATGGTGGTTACTCATAGAGGAATAGCATTCGATGCTTTCAAACAATGAACCTTACAAAAATGTGGTCAAGCATGAAATCAAGATCTTTTCGCAATCATGTAAAGATACCTCATTAGGATTGTTGGTAGAAATGAGTACTACACTGCAACTCAACTTCAAGATGAGAAATATTTAGATGGAGTGATCAACATTCAAAATGGAAACCTAACTTTGTTCATCATAGAATTATGTATAATCTTTTGACAAGGTAAATTGTAATTCTTTACACTGAACCTTTACAATCCCACAAAGAACAACTTCTTCGTCACCAACACTAACAGTCACAAGTATAACTCACCATTATCCTTTGATTTAAACAATACGTATTTAGGAGATTGGAAAGCTAATATACAATTCTACACTTAACTTCTAATTGGTTCATTGACTTCATATCTTAATCCCTTCCTCACCCTTGCGAACACAGATCTTCATTACCTTAGATCTTCATTACCTTTCCCACCATCCGAAAATGAAATTCTTGGAATTTCATCTATAATTTTAGAACCTTTTAGGGCATGTTTGGTTCTGCAAACAGAAAGGTGGAGAGCGAAAAAATGAAAGGAAAGTTAATTTCCATAAATAGAAAATTAATAGAAAACGGATACTGAGAAGGAAAAGTTTCTTACCTTCTTTCTTTGCTGAATGGAGAAGATTTATGTGGAATATAACACTTTTTTATATTTTTTTATGTAATTAATATAATAATTTATTAATATATATATATATATATATATATATATATTTATATTATAATAAAATAAATATAATTAATCATAAATAATAATAACAATAATGATAAACTTAATAAAATTATAAAATATTAATAATAAATTATAAAGTACTAATAAATATAAGATAATTATAAAAATAAAATATTAGTAGTATTAATATTAAAAACTACAAACAATAATAATTTATAAATAATAATAAAAATAATAAAATTGTAAAATGATATAAAAGTATTAATAATAAAATTAAAATAATAATAATTAAAATAAATTTATAAAATAATATTATTATTAACAATAATAATTTAATTTTGTATTTTAATTTTAAAATAATTGATATCAACTAAAATAATAATAATTTATCAATCACACTCAACAAATTAATTATAGTTAATCTTAAATTAATCTTAACTATAATTTCATCTATTAAAAAAAATTAGTTTATCAATCACACCTATCACATCACTTACAAATTATTATAAATTTTTCCTTCATTTCTTATCATCTTTGCCTTAATCCAAACAACCAAACTTTTCACACTCTTCCATCTCAAATCAACTTAAATCCACTCTCTCAAACCCAAACAAACCATTAGTGATAATGATGATGACATCTTCACCCAAAATGCAGATGACGATAACGACACTATAGACATCTCCATACAACAACAACCTCATCACTATTTACCCCATCCCTATATCCCTCTCCAACACTTCCAAACACAAACAACCCTTCCTGAAGAACAAAATGTTGAGTTTAGTCATGAATTTGACGATGAGTATGTGGAACATCCATAGGGAACATTATTTGAGGGAATGTGATTCCAAAATAAGGAATAACTACTAGACGCAACCAACAGTTTCCACATAATGAACCATTGCACTTATAGAACCACACATTCCAAAACCACAAGATTAAGAGTGCAATGAAAGTGTTAGGAAATCTTGTACACCAGAAAACAATATCGGGAGATCTAAAATTTGGAAGGAGTACACACCTACGAAACACCTTTGATTTCACATTATCACAATAAGTTAGGGTCATGCATAATTTCACAACATATATGTGAAAATTATTGACGCTAACCTATCTACCCCAATTGCCACTATAATTGGTCATATCAAGTTCTCAATTAAGCACATTGTCACATATAAAAAAGCTTGGTTGGAAAACCAACTAACAATTGAAAATGTGTACGATAATTGGAAGAATCATTTCACGAATTGCTCAACCTATTACGAGCCATGTCAAAATTTGTTCCTAGTTTCAAGTATTGATTGACCACGCAACTAACATCTTCTGGTGAAGAGTTACTCTAAGACAAAGTTTACTTCAAAAGATTGTTCTTGATCATCAAGCCATGTGAAAAGGGACAAGTCGATGACATATTCCTCTACAACAAATATAGAGGCATTGTCCTAGTCGCAGTTACACAAGACGGGAGGACCAACATACTTACCATCATCACATTTGTTATTATTGAAGGTGAAACTGCAAATGCTTATTTCTTTCTTCTTAAAACACCTTATATACATCACACCACAGGATGGCTTGTGCTTAATTTCATATCACCCCAACTTCATTCATGTTCATACACAAGAGATGGAATTGATGGACTAAAGCTAACTTTGTGCATGTATACCTCATTCAATACATTGTTCAAAATTTCATGAGATGCTTCAAGAATGTCACACTTAAAAAGGACCTCGTAAATATAGGTAAGCAATTTTAATTTCAAGAAAACATTTTTTTGTCTTGCATGTACTCCTAGCTATCTTAACTTCTCTATTTCAATATGAAACTTATGCAATAAAGCAACAAACTAGATCAATGAAGTTCCTAAACATAAATGGACACTTGCATGAGATGAAGGTAGAAGATGGGGTAACTTGACAACCAACTTAGCTAAATCCATAAATTCGACCCTAAAAAAATAAGGAATCTTCCAATTTCCTCCATAATCATAGCCACATACACAACAACAAATTTTTCACACAAAGAGGAAGGGAAGTGAACACAATGGTTAATGTTGGTCATATTTATTAAGAAGTTACATCAAAGGTAATAGAAGATACTCATTCAAAATGAAATACTCACAAGGTGCTTGAATTTTAACAAACCAACATAAGATTCTTGGTAGAGGAGATGGTCACTCCAAGAAAAGTTTGACCAGCTGTAAAATTTGTCATTAGACTTGATGAACAGTAATGTGATTATGAGAAATTCCAAAAATTTTACATTCCATGTTCTCATGTATTGCAGCGTACAAACAAGTCCATCATGATCTCGACTTGCACATCAATCATGTCTACATAAAATTTACGATAATTTGTTTGGAAAGTTTAAACACAAAGATTATTGATCAGCACATGAAGACCCTCAACTCTACTCCAATCTAACAACTAAAAAAAGTTTCAAAGGTCATCTCGAGTAATACTTCCATTGTTAAACCTTAAAAGACCAAAAATTCATTATTTCAACTCTAACCTTCTAGAGTCAACTTTAAATAATTATGTTCTATTTCTTTAATATATCATTGTCATCCGTGAATCCATAAATCATTTACTTTACTTTTAATTAAACTCCAAATTTATATATTTACATATATTCAACTTCTACTTATTACTTGATTTAATTATTTTTAAATCATTATAGATATTATTAATATTTTTAATTAAATACGAAATCATCATCACTTCATTTTTCAATGCTTTATATTTATAATTTTTTTAAGTAAATCTTCCAGCTTTTTTACATACACAAATTTTATTTATCCACATCCTCATATTTCAAAAAAAATAATAATAATTACACAGTACCTACAATATTCACTTAATTATTTAATTAAATATTTTATTCATTAATCTTTTTAAACTTAATAAATTTAATAAATCATTTGTATTCTATACTCTTTTTTTTTCATTTCCTTAATATATAATTTATTTATAAACAAACACCTACTAGTATTATATTTTTAATTCAAAAACTACATTATCACCTCTAAATATATTCATTTTCTGAAATTTTATTTTTTCAACTTTTTCCCTTTCCAATTAATTACTTCTTAAATTAATTATTTTTATTAATTATTATTCTTTTATCTTATTTTTAATTTATTATTTCTTACTAAATCTACTTTTATAAATAACTATTATTTAATTTATTTTTCCCTAAAATATTATTACTCATTATAGTTACCTTTCTCAATTCTAATTATAAAAAAACATTTATATTTCTAGAGTTTTAGACGGCCAAGGACTTTAGCCCACACCATGCCCTCTTTTTAGAGGTAGCTACTTCTGTTGCTTATGTAGTGAAGTACTAGAAGTTTTAGTTGTTACACCTAATGGATACTAGAACTTCTTACAATTGATTAATGTTTTGTTTAAATTGTATTAGGAAAAGAAGAAAAGAAAAAGCAATGAAAGGTAAGATTTCTGAATTATAAGAAAAATAGTGAAAATGATTAGAAAAAAAAACATAAATAATAATAAATTATTGATGATATAATCAATTATGTTTTGGAATATAATCTTCTCAATCAGGCTAAGAGAAATCCTTGTATGAACTCACAACTCAGGTAACATGCTTATACAAATCTCCTAGAAAGTGTGAAATTATATTACAAGTGTGTAAAATGGTAATTGAACATTATTGTTTGAAAAAGATATCATTGCATATAACCATTATTTGATGTTTTCTTTAAAAGAAACATTTTTTAAATCCTAGACTCTACCGAATGATCTTTCGATAAAATGATAGGACGTTGATGGAATGCGATGTTTAAACATTTTAAAGTAAAGTGATCTGATAAAATAAATACACACTTATATATTATTTTATGATTAAATATACTTAAATTCTTCTATAAATAACTTAAACGGCACAGTGAGTTGAAACAAGTCCTTTTAAATGCAACCAAGTGGAGAACGGTACCTTCAAAGCTGCAAAGAAGCAAGTTTTTGCAAGCTGTCTTCGGTGTTAAGAAGTCAAAATTTTATATTCATACGATTTTATCAAGTGATTTACTCTTTTACTATAATCTTTTATATTCACTATTTTGTTTTGAATGAGAAAAGGTCAATTTTTGGTGGCAAGTGACAAGAGATAACCTACAATTCATCCCAAGTTTCATATCTAGGGAAGAACTTGTGTAACAGATTTTCTTGTCCCAATTGTAGCTGAAAACAAAGGCCGACCAAAGACCAAAAGGGAAAATATTTGGTGCCCTTTGTTTCTTTCTTTCTTTCATGGATCAATTTCTGGCACCGTTTGTGTCTCGTTCTTTTTTGCTAATCGATCAAAGAAATAGTAGAAAGTGTAAATAAAATGTTTCACGTGTTACAACAACAACCCTCACTTGCAAATGTTGTGAATCCCACAAGCTCTTGAAGGATCATGGAAATTTCGAGGGCACACGCACCCACTTCATAGGCAATAGGCCCTATTAGATTTTGCCTATCGGAACGAGATTTGATTGAAATAACCACTTAACATATTAAAGATCAAAATCAAAATTTGCACAAGAAAATGAGTAAGATAGCATGGTGGTACAAGTAGATGATGCTTAATTTGGCATTATGCTACCATGCCCAATGATGGATATGCCTAAGGCTTACAATCCTTCAAGTATTTCCTTTCCACATTGGTTATCCTATTTATCTTTTCATAACTTTCCAGGTTCTGACGGCCAAAAATTAGATCATCCATAACAACATCCCAAGGTACATCCTCCTAGTGTTATGTCGGCAAAACAAAACTGTGGGGCATGGCATCTTATACACAAATGATAAAAGGGTTTGCCAAAAGATCATCCAATCTCCACGCTACTACCCACTTTCATCAATTGCTTGAAAAAAAAGCACACCATGAAGAGGGTTGCTTAAGGAGTGCAAACATCACAAAATTTGGACCAAAAAGAGAGAGATGAAGAATGATAGAAGGTGAGAAAAATAATTATCTTAATTAATTGAAATGATCGGATCGGATCTTACTCGTTACAAAAAGAAAAACATGAGGAGGGGGCAACATACATGCCACACAAATATAAAAAAACTTGAATCTTCTTCATCTTCTTCTTCAATAGAAACACCATCTCCAAAACATTCATTGCTTCAAAGGGCTTTTTTCTTTCCTTCCCCCTCTAGTTCTTCCACCATCATTCAGAATCACTCTCCATGCTTCCCATGGCCTTCAACCCTCTTGGTCTCTGCATCCAAAAAGGTATATAAACAAGTTTCAGAACTCAGATCCAGTCACAAAAAATAGGGTAAAAACCAACAACCCCTTAACACACAATGACACAACCACCAACTACTTACCTTCTTGTTACTTTTCTTCTCCCTGACTTCATATCTCTCTTGGCACATGTCAGTCAACCACGCCCCAGGGCTCACCAACTGTAACCCAAGATAAGCTCATGAGAATAAAGATCAGCCCAACCAACATACCCACCAAAATTTCCCTTTTTTTCTTTGCCCACAAAAACAAAATACCCTTTTTTTCAGAGATGAAAAACTTACAAGTAAGCTTCTTTGAATGAGTTTTGCTCTCTTTTTGGGTCGCTGAGGAAGCTTGCAACCCTTCATGGCCAGAAAGTCTTCCTCTTTCTCCTTGCTTGAAAGAGTGATATAAAGCTTTGGCCACACAAGGGCTCGTTCCTCGCCGTTGTTACCGTCGCCGGCCACTTTTCCGCTCTCCTCCGCTGAACCCCTCGTCGTGTAGTACCGGTCCTCCTTCTCCGGCGACGCCGATTTCCTTGTCTCGCCCACCGACGACCGGAGAATCGCCCCGTCGGAATTCCTGCACCCAAATCTTCAGTCAAAACTCACAAAAAATGGAGAAAAGAGGGAAATTTCAGACATTATCGCAGGATTAACAGATCCAATGCAAGCTTACTCTGATAAACAAAAACAAATGAAAAACGGTTACACCCACAAAGTACACGCTTACCCCATCTGGGTATGGTATAAAAAACCTTGATTTTTTACATCAAAAACTTCTTCTGGTAATAAATTACCAAAAAATGAAAAAAAAAATTGTTTTTTTGTCCTCGGCTGCTTCTTATCATCCTCTGAGAGAATTCTCAGCAACCCAAAATGGAAAACACCAATACATTCCATCAATCAAACCCCCCATTTTCTTCTGAAAACCAACAAAATGAAAGTGAGAAAAAAAAATGAGAAAGGAAAACTAAGTTTCCCCTCGATGCTGTGCTTAAGTTTTCGCTTCTCTTCCTCTACCCAACTAGAGGAGAAACAGCATCATTACATTCCATCAACAAAAATCACATCTTCTCTGGGAAACCCAACCAGAGCCAAAAAGAAAAGGGGGATAAAATTTGAAGCCAATCCTTAGTTGATGTTGGTATTGTAAGCACCTTGTGAGGCGATTGGGTGGTTGATGATGATGATGAGAGGCTTCTTTCTCGGCCACAGTGACCCCAGAACGATGATCCAGTGCAGAACCAAGTTTCCTTCTGATTCCACCGTTGACCCTCGTTGAAATCCGAGGGTCCTTCACCCTCACACATCTCAGCCGCTTCCTGTGCCCCCACTGCAAGAAAAACTCCGGCTCCGAACCCTTGCACCCTTTCTGGTTCCTCTCTTCTGTCTCCATACCTACACCACACAGCACAACAAAACCGCTCATCAAGCTTCAGTTTTCCACCATACCCACAAAGGGGAAAAGGTGGCAAATGGGGAAACAAAACCCCAATTCCGGTTCACGGGTGCGTGAGGAGTGTGGTGGATTGTGAAAAACGAGATTCAGAAGAGGGGTGGAATACAAACCGTGAAGGATTGCCTCCAACCTCAAGATCTGCGTCTCTGAAGAGACAAGCCTCTGCAAAAGATATTCTGCCACAGGAAACCAAAGGAGTCAGAACAAGGAGCGTGTGAAGAGAAGAAAAAACACCGTTGAATGAGAACAAAAGAAAAAACTCACAATGATACAAATTCAGGGTGAGAGATTAAGGGTATGTGTTTTCATCAGCAAACAACAACAAAAAGAGGAAAAAATCACAGATCTTCTCCTCTATTATTAAATTTGCAAGCTTTTTGTTTCCTTCACAGAGGTTTTCTATGAATTCTTACTCTCCCTCACAGCTCTCTATCTGTGTCTTGCAAAAGTGGTGGCTGAAGCAGTATCTCTCTCTGGGAGTTGAAATGGGGTTTGAGGGTTATTCTGCTCTTCTCTTGTTGTGGTGTTCTCTTGTGTAATGGCCATTGTTGTTGTGTGGGTTTGTGTATTTATCCTTCTTGTGAAGTGATGGCAAAACTAGAGAGAATCGGAGCCGTTGGATGGGAAGAAAAGGGTTTGGTGATTGATCACAGTTTTGGGGGCCCCGCACCCTCAGACTCTTCTTCCCCTCTTTTCTCAATAATTGTCAAACATTAGATTAAATTAAATAACCTAATAATTTAATCATTTTTGTAAATGTATTCTTATTTATTTATTTATGTTGGAGTGGGGAACAGGAAATCCATGAATGGGGTTGGTAATAGAACGAACCTGCTCCATTTAATGGATTTGGGCTTCCTTTTGGGCTCAGCTTTTGGGCTTAATTATCGTTTTCTCTTGACCTTGTGTCGGTTTCTTTCTGCACCTCCGTACTTTCTTCAAAAATTAAAAATATCATTTTTATTTTCTTTATTTTCTTAATTATATTTCTTTTTATTTTCAGTATTATATATTATGTTTTATATTTCAAAATCTAAAATATAAAAAAATTGTATTTTAGGTTATATAATTTAAAATATAAAAAAATGTATATGAACATAGTTCTTAACATTCTTTACTGAGACAGTACAATGTGTTCAATGTGATTTTTGTCTTGTACAAAAAATATAAGAAAACTCGATATCTTTCTTACACATAATGTTAAAAAAAAAAAAGAATATAGGAAAACTGAATCTTTTTATCATACACAATGTTAAAGAAACAAACTTCTAATGTATCTATAATTAGTTAACTAAAAAAAAAAAAACAACATGCAGGACCTAATAAATTTATACCATGAGAAGAAATAACTCTTTAAATCACATAAATTAAAAAAGTATATTACAATAAACACACAAAAAATATATAAATAACAGGAGTATACAATTGTGATAAATTGTATGATTGTAATGAGTTTTTAAATTTATATGAAATATTTCAATTATTTTTATAGTGATTGTTAGGAAATATAAAGTAACGATAATGTTATTGTTAGTAATTACACAGGTCAATCTAGATTAAAATTTCTTATTTCTTTGAGCATATAATAAGAATTAATTATAGGTCTCAATAATATTGTGCTTTATAAAAGAGTGATTATTGGTCATTGTCTTTGGTATTTTCATTTTTCATATACTGCTTAAAATTTCATATATGCTTTGAATAAATTACACATTAGTTTAAATAAATATAGGTTGTTTTACAAAAATAAATATTAATCTGATATTTTTATCAATGTTAAACCATTTTCTAATTCTATATTGGTATTTTTCATACCAATTTTAAAAATTCACATGTCAAATAATTCATTTTGCCTACACTAATATTAAAGAAAGTTTTAATATGTTAACATTTACTTATTATTTTCATCTGAAAAACTTTTATTAACAATGTTTATGGCTCTTCACACTCAAACCTTTTAATTAATTTAGGAAGTTTAAGATACATCGCAAAAGAAAAGATTTTAGTTTCTCGAAAATTTAGAATTGAAAAAAAAAAGTATTTTTATTTTATATATGGTTTACTTTTAAAAAACAATATCCAGGAAAAAAATCTTCTCAGAATAATTTTGGGTCAAAATTTCTAAAAAACCATCTCAATTTAAAATAAAATATTTACTAAAAATACCATATTACTTTTATTAAATCATTTAATGTGATAATGGATTAAAAGATTTTAATAAAAATGATACATTATCTTCTTTATTTTTTTAAAAATTTCATAGTTACCCTTAATCATACATTTCATCAACCAGAAAAATTTAGTTATTCATAAAATCATAATTTTCAAGATTTATAATTTAAAAAATTCATAACATTTGGGTATTAAAATAATTATCTGTGGACAAAGCATATAAGATTTGAGTATAATAATCTGATATATTTATACTCAAATCTTTTCTATCTAGTTATGGTTGAAGTAGGATGATTAATTTGTAAAGCATAAATATTTATACTTATAACTTTTACAATTTCGTCAATTAATTTAAATAAATAAATTTAATCATGGTTAATAAAATAACATTACTTCGTCTTGAGTAATATTTGCTCATTTGGATTTTGAAAGTCACACCACCAACTTTAATCTTATCAAATTTTTATTTTGTTAACATTATTATGATTATTTTTTTTTTATTTTTAAATTATTTTTATTATACTTATTTATCAATTCAAAAGAAGTAAATAATAATAAAATTAAAAATATAGATAAATAGTCACTCTTAATTTTTGTTATTACTCCTTTTCAATTATCTTTTTCTCTCTAACCCGGTATTTTCTCCCTAATTTTGTTAAAAAAAAATTACATCTCTCCTCTTCATAAGGCACACATGCATGTTGTTATTAATGTATTCTCGACTTTTTATATATCTCCACATCTAACAACTAAACAAAATCTCCAATCAATTTCTTTCATCAAAACATAGTTAGCTATAATTTTTTATATAATAAAAATGTTTCATCCAACAATTGATTTGATATAAAGGTGAAGGTTGAGAGTTTAATTATCAAGGTTAGAGAAAAATTATTGTGGGTTAGATTACATTATTTATCTTGTAAAATAAATAGATGATGTTTAGAATGTCAGTCTTTTGATTATGAGGTTAAATTTCAAGACAAAAATGTATTTAAAAAATTTGTTGAAATCACTAATATAAAATATTATTAATACATTTAAACAAAATAGCAACAGAAACACTTAATGAAATGAAAGGTTTTATTATATTTAAAGTCCATAATTTATTTTTATAATAAAAAAGTAAAAATAAAATCCAATTCATGAATACATCAAAAAAAATATTACATAAATTCAGTATATTACTTGGATAAATAACAATAAAATATTTAATTTGTAAAATTATTTAATAATTATTAATTATTTTTAGTAAAAAATACAAAATTAATTAGATATTTGTGTAATTTAGTTTTTGTATAATACACAGAATAAAAAAAAATCCTATTCATGAATGTCTTAATTTTTTTTGTTTAAATTCAGTATTTTACTTTTATAAACTTAAAATAAAATAACAAAGTCATTAAATGTTTTCTGCATTATCATTAAAACCACTAGCACAAACACATGCCTTGTCATGCTGGTGTGTCCTCATTATTTTTAAATATCTTTAATATAATATTACATTATAAGTTTATAATATTTATAATTTTATTAAATTAATCTAAAAAGTAAATGCACAAATGTTAATACAAATTTTACATATGTTGAAAAAAAGAAAGCAGTGATCTGCGATCTCATGATTTTACAACAATAAATTATTTTTTAAGTGGGATACCAAACAAAAAATTGGTGTTCAAGATATGCATGATTTTTCTCTAATTTATAAGAAGAAATTTTTTTATTAATTAATAAATTATAACAACAACAACAAATGATTAAATGTATATTCTTTAAGGAAAAAACATAATTTACCTTTAAAGGATTGTAGAACACATCATTTTAAAAAATTACATAAAAGTAAGTAATGTAATGTATTTATGACACATTAAAAATATATAATATATAATAAAAGATTGAGTAAATAATAAGAATATCATATATGTAGATCTCTGTTTTACACAAAGTTTGTCATTATCTCTCTGATTTGATATTGAATTATTTTATATCATCTTAATCAGATTAATGGAGCAGAATATATGCATTATTATATATAAATGTAAATAATTTAAATAAATAATTTAAAAAGTATATACTTATTTATCTTTTGAGAAAGTAATTTTCTTTTTACCAAATTTGAAAGTTGAGTTCTATTTATTATTATTCTAAAGTCTCACTCAATAAAATAAATCTTTAAACAATAAATTTACAACAAAAAATGTGATCCATATGAACAAATAATATCGTTATCGTGGTCATTATATAAAATTATTATAAGAAAAACATACATGTAATTATCTATATTATTGTAAATTTTAATTACTTTTATTTCTTTATTGTCAATTGGTCTAACCAGTAATTGATTATCCTTCCAAATAGTGCATTGATTTTCAAATTTAGTTTTTTAGGAAAGAATGTCAATTATTAAAAAAAGTTGCACACTAAAAGTAAAAAATATACATATATTAACAATTACTTGTTTTTGTAGGTAAATATTTAAATGTTTTCTTTTTATATCTTCATTAAACTCTAAGGTTCTCCTGTATGTTATTTTTAATATAACAAATAAGTATGATAAGATTTATCAAGATGTACATATGTTTGTGTATCACACATACATAAAAAGGATAATATATGATTTTGGATTAATAAATTTTTTTATGAACAACATTTTTTAGTAAAACTTTATCTTTTTCTTTAAGATGTGTTTTTTTAATCAAAAATTTTATGAGTTTAAGAAACACCTTCTAAAAAAGTAACATGTAAGTGACCATGACTAAAAACATATTGTGGAAGATAAATTCTAATATTAAATAATGATTTATTTATGGTAATTATAAAATTTCATTTAATCTTTTTCAACACAATGACTTGTCAAGATTTCAACATCCAAATGTTCAGGTAGAACACACAAAATAATAATCTTGTCTCGTTATATAACCCATATTTTGATCAAATTTGTTTTTTTAAATTTAAAATATTGGTTTAAATTTAGTAAAAACATTAATTTAATTTAGTGAAAAATATATAACAGTTTTCCTTTTATATAATAATAACAATACATTTATAAATCATTATATGCTATTTTGTAGACTAAATTTATTTTTAAATTTAAAATATTAGATTTAATTTGGGAAAAAAATGAATTTAATAACATTATTAGTTAAAATTCTGACAGAAAATCACAGTGTTTGATGCTCTCACATAAATAACATTCCAGTATAATGCAATGCCAAGGTACTTTTGGCCTAGGAGTTAACCACACATCACACCGCACACCACACCTCATAATATAAAACAGAATGCGTACACACACCGGCAAGAAATTGATAATTTGATAAAATTTCACAATTCAACAAAACACTGAAGAATTTTTTAAACTTTCCTCATTTTCTTGTGATAGGAGTATGCAGAATCATTAATTTAATATTAACATTAATAACTTATAATTCATATCCATAAGAAAAAAAAAAAAACAAAAGACAAATACAAGTGAAAAGTATCCATAAGGAAAAAAAGAGAAACAGTGAAAGTAGAGGGGAAGTACCTGAATGAATGGAAAAGAAAAGAGATAAAACCTTGACATATGTGGGAGTTGGGACATAAGCAGACCACAATAACCTTAACTGTTAAGGTTAATCGTTCACACTTATATTATAAAGGATAAAATAGAAAAAAAAATAGTATACACAACAGAGATGCACACAATTAATTACAAAAATTTATTGAGTAAATAAAAATATGCATTAAAAATTAAATAATATCTATAACAATATAGAATAACATTCTTAGTGTACGTATATTATATTCTTATTTCACTTTTAATTATATTTTAAAATTATAAAAAAATTAAATATAAACTAATCCTCTATTAGAAGTAATACAACTACTATTATTTTTGAAAATTATATAAAGATGTTTCCAGTGTATTTGATGGAAATTATCTACAAAAATAAAAATTTCTCGACAATCAAGTCAGTTCAAGTCAGTTTACCGAATAAGTAATTATAAAGAGAGAATAGTCTTACGTGGAAGTAATACCTTTATTTATAGTGATAGTAACATAATTTTTAGTTATAGGTCAATCCAATCTAGTACTCACTAATATCCACACTTAGTAGTGATATTAAATAAGATAATTTATATTAATTACTGTAATTTGTGCATTTGTAATTAATATGATGTTTATGCATGTATCAATATACTTACATCTTGAACTCATTTTAATTCAAGAGGTAAAGGTCTAAAATGATACCGTTACCAGGTGAGCACTTCTTGGAATGTTCCAAGACCGACTTGCTTCATAAGAATTTACTTGCATATGGTACACAATCTCCTCCAGACTTAAACGACTTTATACTCATTGGGAGTTGTGAAAAGCCTCAATCATTAAATAAGACAATGAATCGTCATAGAGATTTGGTGGCGTCTGGAGTCACGTGTGCGTTAAATCCACATAAGAACAATCATGTCATTTGAAATGAATGATTGCTTAATCTCAGTCGTTAGATGATATGAGGATGAAAGACCAATATTGAAAATGTTTACTCACACACTTTTAACGTTTTGAAGCCTATAAATAGGGTTATTTTCATGTAAGGACCATTACATCTTCTTCTCATCTTCCATTCAAGGAAATCATATAGGTTTTTTCTCTACATGATATCGAGTGGTGATTCCAATTCCAAAGAGTTTTCAAAGTTGTCCAACGAGGAGCTTAGGTTTAGAGTGGTCGAGAGGGTTATTGATTTGAGTTTAGAAGAGAGTTCATTCAAGGTCACTTCCCTTGCTTCAAAAGAACCAGATACTGGAGCTATTGCTTTGACAATCGAGATAGTCTGAGACCAAAATGTTAAACTAAGGGTAGAAAGAGTTTAGTGAAGTTCCTCATTGAGGTCAAGATATGAGTGGGTTTATTACATAGTACGAGAGAAGTTCTTGAGTTTTCATAGGTCTGGAGACCTGGAGGCATTCACGACTCACACGACCATCTTAGAGCATTCTATTGAGGGTGACATAATTAGTTTTGAGAATTTTGAGGTAAACGTTAATGTGTGCTATGAACAAGAAGGACCAGAGGACAATTTCTTCTATTTCTATTCATGTTTTCTTTCTAACTCATATGTCAGATTTCCTTTTGATGAATTTATAATGGAGTGCTCTCAATACTTAATGTAGCACCTACCAAACTTCACCTTAATAGTTGGACGACATTGCAGAAATTTCGGGTCAACATTTAGGAGTATTGGAATCTTCTTCGATTGTAACAATAGGTTGGTGTTAAGGACTTCTTCAAGAATTTGAGATCGATCAACATTTAAGGGAATGTAGTGTGCCAATAGAGGTTTTTGAGTCATATCTTTGACTTTGGGTTTGGTTGGGAAAACTGACTAGAATCACCTTGGTTATCTTAATTAGGTTTCTTTTGAGTGCCTTCACCTCTCAGTTGTTTTTGGAATTCCTTAAATCCTTCAAATTTTACGAACTTTGTTGCTCTTTGCCTCAACTTATCTAAGTTGGTGCCAAGTTTCTTACATAAGTTGTCCAAGAATGACCCAGGTTTCAAGGCAGTCACCAAATGATGCATTGCACCTTCAGGACTTAGATTCCTGATCTTCAATGTCATTCTTTCAAATCTCTACATGAAAGCTTGTAATGATTCATTTTTGTCTTGTCTAATGTTAACAACGGCAATCAATGTTAGATGATAGATCGAATAGCAGGAACTGAGCTCCAAACATAGCTACCAGGGTTTCAAAGTAATAAATTGAAAACGAAGGCAACTGAGTAAACCAACTCAGTGCTACGCCCTTTAAAGAGGTTAGAAATGCTCAACACAGTATGACGTCTTCTGTAGTATACAAACTAACTTGCCTAGTGTAAACATCTAGATGTT
>Ga0099824_1002048_pt1 | contig 29211 bp, 12 predicted proteins | sample SiratrowhiteBW_FD_76837 | JGI IMG/M metagenome (GOLD analysis project Ga0099824, IMG submission 76837) | Root nodule microbial communities of legume samples collected from California, USA - Siratro white BW | ecosystem: Host-associated > Plants > Roots > Nodule | place: USA: California... | reverse complement strand
TGCAGTCTTTCCTTTTTTTGGACACTACTTCGCCCGCAAGGAACTCTTTCTGGTACTACTATTATACTAAATATATATTAACTACATAAACAAATTTGTGCTTAGTCTTGGGGCAAAGTGAGTGAGTCATGGCTCTTTCTACTTTACTCACACTCACGCTCTTCCTCCTCCCACTCGGTAACATTCTTCATTGCTCTTCCTCTCCCTTGCATTTCCATTTTTCATTTCTTGCTTTCGATTTCATTTTTCAGTTAAGGCCAGAGAAGTCGTCATCGCTGAAGACGGCTACACCGTCACCACTGTATTCGACGGCAACAAGCATCACATAGCCCCTAACAGCATCCTCCAACGACCCTTTTCTTCCGATCTCATCCTTCTCGATTCTGTCAACAACACCTTCTACACCGCGCAATTCCCCATTTCCCAAGGTTCTGTCCCTCCCGTTATTGTCTTCTGGGGGTGCCCAAAGTTTCGATTTTTATTTTATTTTTTGTGGTTATTCTTCGTTATTCTGTGGCAGAAATCGTTTTCACGAGGCTTTCAGGAGATGGGTCTGTGGGGTATTTGGATGGGGACGTTGGTTCAGCTCGGTTTGCTAAACCTAGAAGTTTTGCTTTTGATCTTAGAGGGAATGTGTATGTTGCTGACAAGTCCAACCGTGCAATAAGGAAAATTAGTGCCAAGGGTATGCTTTGTATAATTTCATAAGTTTTTGTTGCATCTAGAGTTTGCGTAGAAATGTTAGCAAGACACTTTTTTGAATATATTCTTTGTCATTAAGTGAACTTTATTGAAAATCATAAAATTTGGTGACTTCTTATTTTTAACGCGTATAGTTTTTTGCAGTTTCTAATAAATTTTAACCATTAGTAAATAAAATGTGATATGATATGAGGAATGTGTTAGTTGGTTTGTTGTTAAGATTCCTCAAAATTTGTCTTTACCATTATGAAAGTATCTTGGACTGCATGATGTGAATCGGAATGTATCTATTCTGTTTTGATATATAGATGGAGATTTGACTCATTTAAATTGAGTCACTTTAACAGGTAAAGTAAGTAATTTTAGTTTTTCAATATTACATGAATATGCATAACAAATCATGTATTTGTTGAAATATTTACAATTGGTTTTTCAACTACGATTGACATGATTTACTTCACTTCCTAAACTGAGTTGCTTACTTTAAAAGAGTCAAATCTATAATTGCATGGGAAGAGAGAGTGAGCCAAATCATAGTTGCATGTTAAGAGAAGGGGGGGTTGTGGGGCAAGCAAAGTGTGGGTCAAACTAAGTATGTGAATGGTTGAGTGTGGTGGGCTGGTGGCCCTCCAGTTTTGACTCTAGCTTAGAAGGGCTTAAAGATTGTTTTTAGATGCATGGTTTGGATGGTGAATTAGGGTGAGTTGTGTTATCAGGTAATGTTGAACATTCTTTCTGTCTAATTTCGTCTTGACTAGGTGTGACCACAATTGCTGGAGGGTCCTCAGAAAAGTCAAGCACAAAGGATGTCCCAGCACTTAATGCATCATTTTCAAGTGATTTTGACCTGACCTTCATTCCGGGGATGTGTGCTTTGCTGGTGTCAGATCACATGCATCGATTGGTCCGCCAGATTAATTTGAAGGAGGAGGATTGCACCCATGGTTCTAGATCAGGTGAGATTTTAGAATTTGGGGCATGTGTGTATGTGTTTTTATTTTTTTTTCACATTTTTATGTTTTTGGGTTCTGTAAAATGATTAGTGTACATCCCATTTCTGAGGTGTAAGAGGTGGAAGGAAGAGACAGAATGAAAAAGTACAAAGAATTGCAGACACCTACACTCTATAGTTGACACCTAGAGATAAAGAAAAAAGAGAGAAAAGTGTGGGAACAATAAGTAATATATCACGTAATAAGAGGAAACAGAGAAAAATAATAAGTGCTGATGAAGTGTCTTGAATGATGTAGTGTTCACATATCTTATCACTACTAAAAAATAGAGAGAAATTGAGAGATATGATGTGATAGAAAGATATATGAAGAAACAATGAGGTTAATAAAGAGAAGTAGAAGTACTGTGCAGGTGCATAAATATCATTGTTGTTAAGTTGTATTTCCTATTCCTTTTAGCTTTAAGCATCTCGAACTAAATCAATCTTCCACAAATAAATAAATCTGTAGAATGAACATTTCAGTAAATCCATCACTGCCATGACCTATTGCATTTAAAATTTGAATATAGTCATGTTCAAGATTGGAATTCCACCTTCCTAGTTTATCAAAAGAAAAAATCCTCTTTAATTAGAATCAACATCACGCTAACAGAAATTGTGATTATTACATCAAATTAAATGTTATTTAATATAAATAAACTGTTGGAAGAGGTTATTACATATTACATGACAAGTGTGTGAATCTTGCACTAGAGTTTAGTACATTACCCAAACTAAGGTAATAATAGTACAATAGCTTAAGTGAATGCATCGACACAAATATACTGCATATGATTTCTTCTATTACACCAAGAAGGCTACAACACTTGTAAATTTTGTGATATTTATAGAAACATTTCATGATTCATGAACACAGTGAATGGTAACAGTTCACGTTTAAGGCTGTAATTTTAATCTTTTTAAAGGAAACTGTCGGTTGACTTGTTATTTTGAAAATGTGAAACACGGCACCATCAATTATTTCATAACTTTAGCTATACAAATGAAATTGGCCCTTGACATTCTTAACCTTAATATGGGAATAGTAGATTAGGTAGCAATTTGGTAACAAGTGGACAGAATGAAACCCAGTGGAGACCAATGTCTCATGTGTCACTTTTGACATGGGATTTTCCTCCACACATTTAGGCAAACAAGGGGTGACCTCCTAACTCCCCCAATTCCAAAAACAACCTTCACTAAAACTACTCTCTTCCACATATTTGATGTTTGGAGGGAGTAATTTCAAAACAATTCATATTTTGATTAGACCATAATGTTGGGAAAAAACTCTTTTGTTCAGGGCTAGGTGCAGTTATGACTTGGACTCTTGGATTAGGACTTTCATGTATACTTGGCTTAGTAATTGGGTTTGCAGTGCGTCCTTACATCATCTCTAATGTAAGTTCCTCTCAACTTGTTAAGATTTTACATGGTGAAAGAGTACAATTACTTACACATTCTCCGACTGAACTGTGTAGACAGAAAGGCCCCAATCCCTGCCATTGCAAAGGGACATGGAAGCATTGCCTAACCAGTCTGGGGAAGCTAACTCCGATGCTCTTCTGCGGCGCCAAAAGCGCAATTGCTAGCTGTAGTTTCTCCTTTGTTTACACGATCTTGGTGAGGTTTTGGAGATTGAGTCTCTCACATTTTGTTTGCTTGTCTAGAATTAGGATCAAAGTAGTTTCTCCAAGGCCACATCTGGAGTTTGTGTCTTTGCTCGATTTAGATGCCTGCAATAGTGGTGAAGTAACAAAACCAGGTAAGTACTATGACCAATTGAAGGATTTGATGAGTTTTGATGAAGATTCAACCAAGGCGTCCTTCAACAAAGGAAATGATAGCATAGGAAGGAGGAATGTGTGCCATGACATGGGCTTTGTAGAGCCACCTAAAGATAACATTCTCCATCCAGAATCATCTGGGTGTAACATGGGTATTGTGAAGCGTAGATGAAGTTATTGCATGACAGCTCTATGTCATCAAACTAGCATGCATATACTTATTAAGTAAATGAAGTTACTGTATTTGTGAAGTTTGTTTTTTATAAATTATTAGCATAAATCTTATTATTTAAGTAATAAAAAAAATGTTTTGAATATAATTTTTAAAACAAATATTGAAAAGATCTCATAAAAGCTATAATTGAATGTATTCTCAGGCCCTTCTTTCTCCACCAAAAACTCTCAATATCTTAAACCCGTTCTTTTCAAAATGAAAGGTAATGAAATTGTGACGATTTCATTTCACATTCATAGGGAAATTCCATACGTGTGTGCCAGATCGACATATCGGAATCCTTCTTGTTTGATTTTTAAAAATCTGGTCACCTGACCTAAACTGACCGAAAGAAACTTCAATTTTAGACGCTTTCAGGCTTCGCATTCATATGTAAGTCCAGTTTCAACAACGAATTCACTTGAAATGAAAATAATATTCTAATTTTACATTAAAGTAAACTTCTCTAAAATGCATTAATGAAATTTTAAAAATAATTTTACTATGTTTGGTTCAAAACTCATTAATCAATTTTCATTTAAGAACAAATATATGGCAAATTTAATTAAGAAAACAGGATCGAAATACTTTAAAAGATATGACCAAAATAGGTTAGTAATAATACTTCCTGAAAGTTTAAACTTTTACTAACCAATATCCTTTAAAGCACTTTAGTAACTCAGTTCAAGGAATATTCTGATCTTATCTCACTGAAGTTAAAATACGTTCTTGTTTACCATGTCAAATTCATTTAAATAAATACAAAATTACATTTTTGTACGAACTAGTTCAACTTAGTGGACATCTGGTTAATACTGTGAACTCGTGATAGACAATGATAGGCACATGTTTAGTCGAAAACAATTATAGAGCAGAAAAAAATGAAATCACAATATTTCATTTTCAGATAAGTATTTGGACATTTAAACATGACGAGGATCATTAGAAGAAATAGCATGCAAAATTTCTTGATCCCATCCCCCCCTCATGAATGCCAGAGTGGCTGCATACATTTGGCAAAACTGAATAAACAATTCATATTATGATCACCAACTTCTCCTAAGACCCCATTGAAAGAAATCATTATACCACTACCTATACCTGATTACGTTCTTCCCTCTCCATTAAAATCTAAACTTCCTAATTAATAATTCTATGTACTCAATACCTGTGGCCATAGCCCATGAAACTCATTCTGGACCTAACATTGTGACTGTCATACAGTGACTCCCCATAATTCACAGGCTTGATAACCACAGATTCCTGCCTCCTATCCTGTTCTTGAACTGCCCCAAACACTATCTCATTGGTTGTCTCATGGCTCTGCTCATAGTAAGTGTGAGGGGTTGCCGATCGGTACTCATGGCGATGATGGTGTTTCTGCTGCTGCTGATTCAGATCTCCGTCCCATCCACTATAGAAGGCACGACTTTGCTGCAGTTGTTGCATTTTCTCGGCATCCTTGGACATGAAAGGATAGGTTTTTCTGGGGGTTGGAGCTCTTATGTCAATCGAAGGAGGTTCGTCTTCATCAGGGATCACGAAACTTTCCTGCACAGGCCAAGCATTTGCTTGCTTCTGGGGTTGCCGGAGAAGTGGTTGTCTTTGAAATTGGTGGCTAAGCGATTTTCTTCTGAAAGAAGGAAATAATCCTCCCATTATCTCCACCGTTGATGCGCTGGCATTTGCAAGAAGCTTCCCAAGGGATCCAAAGAAGCCTTCTTCCTGCTTCTCAGGTTCATATTCTGATGGAATTAGAGGGGGCCTCACAGATTTCAAGGGCTTTTGGTATGCACTTGGAGGAACCGAAGATGATACCATTACCGGAACCTGATCCTACAAGAAACATGAGATAGATTATAGACCATGCATCTGTAGTATGATGATGCTATATCAGTATGAACGTAATGCAAAGTTGAAATGAAAAGTAATAACTTGAAATACTATGCAACTCTCTGCGGAAGAAACTCGATGCTTTTTGCTGCAAAGTTTGAGAACAGCAGTCCTCAAACAATACTGCAAAATTTTGGATCATTCACTAAGTTCTATAACTACGAGTTTGGTAAGAGAGAATGATGGGGAAGAGGAAAGAAGAGAGGAAAAATGGATCGTTTGATAGGAAATAAATTTGAAGAATTGAAAAAAGAAATAGTTTGAGACCCACAAATTTATTCCCTGAAAAATAGTGAACAAAAGCAGTGACATTTTGAAATACAATACAATAGATTATGTTGTGAGTGTAACCAAGTTTCAGTCACAAAACACTCCCTAATCAATTAAGGGAGGCTAGAGTTTTATTTTATTTTTATCAATCCTTAGTCTTGTTATAATAAATAAATCAAGTATATTAATAATGATAAATAAGTAAAAAAATATCAATCATAAAAAAATATTAATAATGAAATAAATAATACTATTATGAATTAAGAATAATAAAATAATATATATTTACTTTTATTTTAAACCAAATAATCTAAAAAATCAATCTCTACGCTAACTCTATTTCTCATCTATTTCTTTTCCTTTCTTTTTCTCTTCCACTGCCTTTCCCTCCAATTTTTTACCAAATATATAACATTAGTGATTGTCCATTTTAGTAATAACTAACAAGTCCACATCAGTATTATTCAGAGTAATGCATGAGAAGGAGTAGGACAAGACTAAGCACTTACGTCCTGGGATGCTACAATTGTACCAAGCCTTCGCTGCAGTAATGCGAGCATGTAACCAAAGAAGCCAGCCCCAACTAGCACTGCAATCCCTGTAACATTGAAGACAATCAGCCTAAATTTGATTAGCTCTTGACAGAATTTCAACAGGAAACATGCATGGGGCAGTTTACCAAGTGGGAATCCACTGCCATATTGATAGGCACAATCATCAAAGTGGAGTTGGATCTCCCTGATCGCTCGGTTTCCTCTGTCTATGACGAGTAGCGAACAACTACTTCCAACATAAACCACATCAAAGTCATCAGAAAATTTAGCCTCTTCACTTGGTCCATCAACATGCCCCCCTCCCCGGCTCCATTTTCCTCCAGCAATTGTCGTGACCCCTGAAACAGAAATCTTCACTGAAAGGTTCCTACGTTTGACTCTAATGTGAGACAGTTTTATATTCAAAGATTCTGTACCGAAGATAACAGTACACTCACAGGACTTCTAAGTTATCTAAATACTATGTGTAAGCATGCATTGGCAAACAAACAAAAAGGATCACCTAAACCTACTTTACCTGAATCACTAATTTTCCTAATTGCCATATTCGTAGTATCTGCAACATAGATATTTCCTCGGTCGTCAACAGTTATCCCCTTAGGGTGGTTCATCCTAGCCTCCCTGAGCTTCCCATCAACATGTCCAGAATACCCTTCAGCTGACCCTGCAACCAGCTTGGGCCTGCTGTCTGCACATAGCAATGAACATCATCTCCATCAAGTGAACAACAATACAATTATACATACATACAAAGAGTTTAACCATTACAGAGCAGCTATATTAGACAAGCCCCATAGAAACAGTGTTCAAAGTGCATTACAATCACGTAATACATCTTCATTCAGCTCATAATCATGAACTGAAGTGACACGAGAACATGTATTCTAATCTAACCTAACCATTAGACATTAAGAATCACAAAAGTAAACACAGTCCGCATGACGCAACAAAGGGATAGAATTCAAAATGAAAAGAAGCTAGATATGCCTAAAGTAGCTAATCATTCCAAATCCAGCAGAAGACATCTTAACATAAAAACCCCCCTTCTCCATAACAGCAACAAATCTATGACTTTTCATTTTCCTAACATATCAAAATTGAACAATAAAGAGAATTTCAGAAATCACTTAGAACCACAGGCCATCATTAAACCCACATTGTGACACTTACACAAAGAAAGCGACGAGGAAATCCTATAAATGTTACTATTCGCCGAATCAAGAATGAGAAGCTCCCCATTGGGCAACACCTCTACAGCATAAGGCTCGATCCCAAGCTTGCTCCCATCGAACACAGTCTCCACACTGAATCCACCCTCGAACTTCATCATCGACCTGCTCGAAACCGCTGCAAGAAGACCCACATTCAAACCTCACAACCCACCACCACCCAGAAGACCAAACCTGCAGAAAACGAGAAACCCAGAACCAAAAACCAAACCAGAGCCAGATCCATACCCGTTTTGGTGGTGGCCTTGAGCGACCACACCCACTTGGTGACGGCAGGCACGGCATTGGAGAGAAACCCGCTAACAATTTCTGAAACCACGGAGACACAAAGTTATTGATGAGCTAAAGAAGGAAACTTGGATGAAATGGAAGCAAAAGAATGAGCAGAGGAATATGGGACCTACTTGCAGGAGAAGTAGTTGAAGGTGCAGCTGAGACATGAAGGGTGGAGAACAGTAGGAGGTTGAGGAGAGTGAGAGCCCGTAACAGAAGGTACTTACCCATTTGAGTTAATCCGAAGCTGTGGGGTTCAGAGAATGCGAGGTTTGGACAATGGTGGTGAAGAAAGTGGGTGGAAGAACCCTATTTCAGAGATGCGAAGAGAGAAAAGCAAATGGTGATGTTTCTTTTTATGGGGTAATGTTGGTGTTTGCAGAAAGGAGAGGAAGGGAAAGGGAGTGTTTTCGAGTGAGCGAAAAGAGTGAAGGGGAAAAGGTTGAAGAGAGAGAGAGAAGAGGAAAGGTACAGTGCATAAAATAAGAGCAAAAAGGAGAGGCACTAGTGGGACAGTGTTGTGGAGAGAGAGAGAGAGGGTCCCTTTAATTGGTTTTGATGTCTTAAATATACACTGTTTTTGCCAACAGATTTTTAAATGTGTCTTAAAATTTAAATTCTTTGTTGAAAAGTTTACCCCCATTATATTTTTAAGAGACAATGTGTCTGTTGGGATGTAACTTCTTTAAAAGAAAGTATTTTGATATAGCGTGGTACGGATTGGATAAATTTTATATATCTATGAATCTCTACCAATTTAATCGAAAATTTTAAATTGTTTTGAATTGGAAAACCTTTTATCTTATTGGTTTTAGATTGGATTTTGAGTTAGAATCAAATTGATTTGATTTATCTTATTATCTAGGCCCCTCTAATTCTTTTTTAGGGTTAAATTAGTCATTTAATTTTTACAGAGGAAAATTTACATTTTTAGTTTTTATATTAAAAATAGTCGTTTTTAATATATATAAAAGGATGGTGAAGTGAAATAAAATTGGAAATATTGTTTATAAAGATTTAGAAAGATTACAGTGTATGTATAAAGATGAGAATAATGGTTTTTAAGGAAGGAATTAAAAGGAAAAAAAATTGTAAAATCATAAAAACTAAATGAGTAACAAAACTATTTTTTTATTATCCTCAAAATTGATTTGGTGGTCCGGATATAATAACATAAAAGGAAGTAAGATAATAAAATAATAGAACAAGACCAACATAAAAATTAATCATAGTTATAATAATTAATCATAGTTGGTGCGTTGTGTACATAATAGAAACTAAAAGTTAGTATGATTATGATAATTTTTATCATAATAATAATAATAATAATGGTGACAATAATAAAATTATACTATAAGAGCGGTGGTGACAATAATGAGAAGGGTAATATAAAAATTATGATTATAATAATAATTATGAAATAATAATAATAATAATAATAATAATAATAATAATAATGATGGTAAAAGTGAAAGTGATATTTTCATATGTGCAACTAATAATGTTGATGATAATAACAACAAAATTAATAGGATTCAGATAACAATCATGATATAGTGATTGTGGTGGGTTATTATGATACCACAATTAGGATTGTTATGATGCTAAGGAAAACAAACAATGTGTTTAAGATGATGATAAAGTCCATGTTAATAGGAACACAATAATAAGAAATAATAATGACACTTATAATAATTATAATAGATTGGATGAAAATAAGAAATACATAATTTTCATGACATTAAAAATTATATCTTACAGTTATATCAAAGTATCATATATTATTATATAACATCTTAACCACTACAATAAATTGTTTAGATCAATGAATAGATTTGAGGGAAAAGTGAGTGGAAAGTGAAATTATTTTGATTAAGAGAAAGAGAGTGAAAAAGAGATAAAATGAAAGAAAAGTTTACGAGTGATGTGATGCCTATGATTGATAAAAAAATATTAATTGATAAAATTGTAAAATTATAATTTTGACCTTGTGATTAAAATTAATTTAAAATGAAATATGATTATTTATTTGTACATAAAACTTGTGTGTGATTAAAACATTATTTGCCTTATGATTTATAAACTCATTAAAAAAATATTATTTGTTTGATATTATGGATACATGCAAAATTGTTGAAAATAAATTTTGATAAAATTAAAAAAAATGGAATAGAAATAATTGTAAAAGATTTAAGCAAACTTGTAAATACAATAATGGAAAAATAGAGTTAAATTATAATAATTAGATGAGAAAAAAATAATAATCATATGATGACAACTATCATTTGAAAGAGTGTCAAAAGACCTCAAATCTTTGATGGAGTTGGTCAATTCTTGGATGAACTCTCTCAATACTCCATAAACATTTATGTTCAAAGTATTCAATCCTTACTACAACTCCTGAATATCACCCTAAATTTGTGAAAGCTTTTGAGTATCATGGGGGTCTAGGGCTTGAGGTGCAATGTATTCAACATGGTCGTCAAGTATTGGTGGGTCTTTGTCATCTTATTCACCATCTTGGTTCACTCTATCATGTTGTCAGACATCGTTGACTTGAAAGATATTCAACTTGTTCAAGGGTTTTCAACCGAAATCGTGTGATTAACTTAGTTCCACGAATGCATCGATGGATAAGTCCATGCCGTAGTGAACCATGATCCATGTAATCAGAATGTCATAGGGAAGAGGTGTGTTGTTGTCCCTCCATTTAATCATGTGTTGTATTATATAATGAGACCAATTAATCAATATATTATGTTTTTATGGTCCATAACATAAAAATGTCTTCATGCAATAATTGAGGAAAATTATTGGCCCGCGAAATCAATATACGCATGGACACATAATGCAATATTATCTTATTAATATTCAAACTACCTACGCTCCTGACATTCCGATCGTGCATCTCTGGTCAAGTCATGGAACTCAATGTCATTTCACGATCATAATTAAGCTTCTCATAAATGTTTAAAGATGACAAACTCTAACCTTGGTACTTCAAGTTAGTCAAAGTCCACACATTTGAATATCTGATTTTAATCTTCTTCTTATTAACCTCAATATAGAGGTTACCAAGTTATGTGATCTTCATATTGAAATAAAACACTTTAATCAGATCCTCAAAGTATAAAGCTTTCGACATGAGAAATAGTTCCAAAACTTGTAAATGATGGTGAAAGTAAAGCACTGACTATACAAAGAATAGAAAATTCATAATCTTAGGTGTCAAAATTATCTTGGTGTAAAACACCTTCCATATTCAATCGTCTGATCATGCTTGTTAAAAAAATATGTTTGATTTAAAACATCCTCAACACCTAGAAGTTTTGTAGTAGACACTCCATCATCAATTGCAGGGACTTTTCCTTTATGTTGGCTAACACTTGTCTTTCTTTTAGTTGATGAAGACGAAGCTATTGTTGTAGAACTTAATATATATGAAAACATAAGTCAATAAAATTTAAACAATTATAATAAATTTAGACTCAAAAAATAACTTATAATTAAAATGTTGTGTAGAAATTCAAACAAGTAAATATTCTTAGGGTTTTTATTTCAAAACTTAGAATACAGAAAAAAGGTAAGAGATGAATAGAATGAAATTTCCAAGGTTAGATTTCACAAAACCTCACTCTCACGTATGAAAATAATTTTATTCTTTTCAATCAATTATCAATGTCAACCCACAATGATACTCAATAACAATTCCTCAATAAATGAGCCTAAGATCATCTATTAATTCATTGATCAATTATATAAATAAATCTTGCTTTTGCCACAGAGGTCTTAAGACAACAAAAGATTCATGCTCTATTCCTAGATCCGAGTTTTTATTTGGTAAACTAATTTAAATCTAGATTGCAAGTGATATTTCCCAATACTTGAAGAATCAATAATCAAGTTATGAAGCAACACAATGGGCACTATATATCGAATTAAAACACTGATATAATGATGAAAAAAAACATTTATAATAAGACATATTCAAAGCAATATTGATAATATTGATTACATGAAAGTTTTGTCCGATTACATCTAATCCCAACAATAATCGATCTAACTCCTCATAGTCATGAGAAGACTAAAAAACCAATAAGAATAATGGAAAATGGTTGATTAAACCTAGAAACCCTAATTTGCCTCCAACTCTAACTTTTTATGATCTGTGGCCGAAGATACAAACCCTAAAGTTGAAGGTTTCTTAAATAGAATCTATTTTTTTGACACTCGCGCCCAACCAGCAAAGTGGTGTCAATCACAATTGGATTTTGTTGTAATTTTCAATAGACTGGTTCTTCCTGCAGCTCCAAGTGTTCTTAAGGCACCTCCAAATTTTTGAAATATTCCTAAACTAACCTTTTTTGCAATGACAAATTTGTCCCTGGTTACATTAAACCAATGTAACAATGGAGGAATGGGGAGGTTGTTGAGGTGCAGTGAACGTTGACGCCACAAAAAGCAGTGAACATGGACGGCGTGAGGTGCAGTGGGTGAGGGGTTTTTCAACGGCAGCGTGTGTCATCGACGGCGGCGAAGCGGTGGCAGAGCAATAACGCGCATGTGCGGAGTAGTGGTGGCGGCGTCCCGTAACTATTCTCGGGAATGAGGTGTTCCGTAACTGTTCTTCGAATCCGAAAAACAGTTCCGGAACATCCCATTCCGGAACTGTTTATCAACGAAGTTATTGTTCTGAAATGGGATGTTCTAGAACTATAATCAGGATCTGGAGAACAGTTATGGAACACCCCATTCCGAAATTATGATTCTCGTTGCTATATAGTTTTGGAATGGGGTGTTCCGAAATTATTCTCCGGATCCAGATGACAATATAGCAATGAAAATCAAACTCGCATAGTGAAACCCCCAAATTGTAAAAACCCACGGAAACCACCCAAATCAACTACAAAAGGTTCAATAGATCATCCATACCTTAAATGCTTGAAAAATATGTAGACATTGATGGACGACAGAAGCAAACTAGCGGCGACAACAACAAATCGGAATCACTGGAGGTGTGTTGGAGGTGGTGGCAGTGGATTGAAAACAGTGGAGGTGAGTGGAAACGTTATAAAGAAGGTTTAGGGTTCTGAGGGGTATTTTTGTCTGCATACTACTAATTTAGGGATACTTTGGAGAACTTTTAAAAATTTGGATGTGGTTGAAGAAACACTTGGAGGTGTAGGAAGAAGCAGTCTTTTCAACATTTTGTTCCAACTTTCAGCACCCTGAGCCTAACTAAGCTTTGTTGAGCCCAACCCAACTGTCACCATCAAAATTCCAACTTTGCCCTTATGTGCTTCTCAGGGATTTCAATCTTTCTCTTCTTGACCCAAATGGTTCATATTCATTTATCTGACAAAATTAGTGGATTTAGAGTAAAATTTCATTAAAAACTCAAGTAACCAATTATTCATAACAAGAACAAATTATTTATAAAAAGAGATAAAAACATGGGATTCAACAAGTTCCAAGCTTAGAAAGAGTTGATTTCATCACGAAGATAAGCCCAAAAATATCATATGATTTAACTCTATCACTAATACTTAGATTAATAAGCAAACTTAAGAGCAATGTATCAAGGTAAGTTCACTACAATCCAAGTCACACATCTATATATATGACAGTGTGCAATAACTCTTCCCTTAGCTTCTCACCACCTGATATATTAGTATATATAACTTAAAATATCAATGAAGTAAGGGGATATCTATTATAACATATGTATCTGTACTTAATACACAACTCAAATAATGATTCACATATCATCCCATATTTATGAACCCAAATTCATATAATTCTTATCATTCTCAACAAGCATCTTCATACAACATAATTCATTCAAATAAAACTACAATTCAATTAAATATATAAATTAATATTTATTTTACATTTATATTGGACATTTATATTCAGTCCATTTAAGAGAGGAAAGTACAATACTTTTTTTTAGCTTAATATAAAATTACCTCAATCGAGCGAAAATCTAGTCAAAGAGCATGAGTTAAGTTTCAACTCTAGTTTCGTTTGAGCAAAAAAACCTTCTTTTGAGCAAAAATAGGGTTGAGAGCAAACTTGAGTTTTGGCTATACTTTTGATTGAGAAAAAAATATAAGAAAATAAAATTCATGTAGCATAACCAAATTTGTTTTCAAATGTTCTATTCAAAACCACTTTAATAAATACAACTTTCAAACAAATCAAAATGATCAATACAATCCATAATTTGCTCAAACATTATCCTTCACTCATTTCAATTCAACCTTGATAATTCAAATTCATTGTATATTTCCATTCACATCAAAGCTAAAATATGAAAAACTATAGGAAAATAACTCTAATCATATAAATCATATTCAAAAATTCAGTTTAAGAAACTATATACTTGAACATGCAAAATCTAACCACTATCAACATCTCAACATATCAGAGACAATGTTCTATTAATCAAAAACTCAAATAATATTCTTACTCAATTTCGAACATTCAAACAAATATAGTCCCTACATAGAAATGAAGATATTGTGACCAAGTCACATTCATATCCAAATCATCTATCCTGATGTTATACGAAAAAAACATAAGTAGTTTCCCTTACTAGTAGTTCCTTACATCAAAATAACTTGTAACTCAAGCATGAGATTATTCAAGTGATATATGTAGAAAAATCAAAAAATAATAGAGACGTGTAAGAATTACATTATCGAAACCTTCGAATTCTAAATTGTCTAATACATTTTAAACATCACTACAAACTTTTGGTCCACTCTAGGTTGCATATATACTATTTCAAACAAATTATGACATTCAAAGTAACACTAGTAAAAAAAATGAGATTTTATGACAGGATATGACATCGATTAAAAGAAAACCATTGTAAACAAAAACTCAGTGATAATTTTGTAAATAAATGCAAATATATTACATCGGTTACTCCTTAAACCAATGTAATAGACCCATTCTACATCGATTGTGAGCTCCAATCGATGTAGAAAGTGACACAATTAAAAAAAAAATATTCTGGCACAAATTTATTGCGTGTTTAAACAACCGATGTAATAAATACCCTATTACATAAGTTATTTTTAGCACCAATGTAATAAGTGTATTTTTAACCTAACATTTTCACTGCTTTTGTCATTTGTCTTTCCCTTGCACCGTTGAGAGTCTTTGTTACATGCGCTCTCCCTTCTCTTGCTAGCTTTCTCCTCTCTTGTTGTTTGCACTTTCTCCTTTCCTGCTTCTTTCGATAATTGTTTTCACTCACATTTGGTCTTTCATTAGTAGCCTTTCTATACTTTATTTAACTCATGTTTACGTTGACGTCGCAAGTTATTAAAGATGTCATAGCAACGCGTGAGCTTATCTCCACTGTGAATGTTGGTTCTACCTCTATAGTTTCTCTTTGCAACATGTTAGTGATTTTGTAATTGATCAAAAATAATTAAAAATTTGTTTTTTATCCAACTTTTCTAGTAGTAACTTTTTTTAGTGTATATTTGTCAATAGAGTCCTTACATTGGATAAATTTAAGATATATTTCGAGTTTTCAAAATTTAAGACGAAAAAACTTTAAACAATTATAACTTTTGATAGAGAGCTCAGATTGAAACACTCCAAAAATGAAAGTTGCACAAAATGAGATAACAAAGGCAATAGAAAAGAAGGTTAGACTTCTGTAATTTCTAAAATTTTATCATTTACTATTACTTTTTTATTTTTTTAGTATTTTTCACCTACTTTTTTAGATTTTAGACTTTTATTTCACATATCTATACTTGACAGAAAATTTTAAATTTTTCTGTCGTGTTTCCTTGTATGGATTAGAGATTTATCAATCCATTAATTTTTTTTAAACATAAGACTTATTACATCAATTGTAGTTTATAACTGATATAATGTAATTTGTCTCATATTACACCAGTTCCAACTACAACCGATATAATATGTCTTGCGTTTTAATCTTTTTAAGTGTTCTATTACATCAATTGTGTTTATAATCGATATATTAGGTGTATTACATCGATTGAAGAACCGATGTAAGAAGTCATGACCTTTTACATCATCCATATCAACATCGATTACGGAACCGATGTAGAATAAAATTTTTCTACTAGTGAAAGTTAAAAATAACATAAAAGAGATCAATACTAACACTAACAATTCCAATATTATAATTTGTAGAAATACCAATCCAACTTAACAATACTCAATAAATTTCATCTACATAATAACAAAAGTAATTTACTGTTATAAATTAATTTCCTTTACCTGTAGGTAGCTTAGTGCTTAAGAAATCTTCAAAATGAAAACCTTCCACTCCTATAATACACACTCTTCTTCAAAAACTTTTGATGATCTTTCAAAAAATAAACACTTATACTCATTCATATGACTAAGAAATTATTGTTTATCAATTGATTTAAATAAATTAAGTATAACATTATTATATGAAAAAAGAGTAACAAAAGATAAAACCAACTATATGTTAACGAGAAACTTATTTAGACTAAAATTTTAATTACTCTATCTTAATTTATACTCTATCATCTCCTCAAATATGTGATCTAATTATGAAAAATGGTAAACTATCAACCGAGAAACTAAAATTATATAGAATTTATAGTTAGAAAAATAGAATTTTATAGTAAATAAATGAAATGTTTTAAATCTATTTAAATTTTTTCTAAAAAGTCATTTTTTTCCTACATTTAATTTTAACTTTATTTTCTAAACTGAAATAAATTGGTTCTTACATTATACATTATTTTTGTTTTCATACAATAATAACTCTAAATGCATTTTAACAAACAATATTTTTTGTTTTCATACAATAATAACTCTAAATGCATTTTAACAAACAATATAAATTCAAAGTATTATATTTTCTTTTGGATCTTTTATGTTGGAGATAAATGCTGGCGGCCACAACTGCACTTGCAAAAATCTCAAACATCAATGGTGATTGAACTTGCAGTTCTAACCACTATTCAAAGCCTGGATGGTATATCAAATTATTTTCATGTTATAAATCATATATGTTGATGTTCTTTGCCGTTAAAAAAAATTAAAATATGATGATGTTGGTGTGCACAGCATTTACGTAGGGCAAACATAATCTAAGCATACCTTGAAGCTAAGATTTTACCTGACAACAAATTGATTGAATTCAAGTATTCATTTCTATGATAAATGTTGTTAAATTTGTGGTCCTGCCGACACATTCAATGAATGTGAATGCCTTCATTAATTTCCGCCTCTGATTTAAGGTTTGACCCGCAGTGGTGGTAACTAAAAAATCGCTTGCGGCAAGGAGTGACATCACATGAAATGAAGATGCAAAAATTTGCCATGCAACAAAATTCCTCTGCACCCTTTGGTGGGGTGTGTAAGAGGGTACAACCAGACACCACCAAAACAAAACAAAACAACCTCAACGACACTCACACACCAAGAATTATAATAAAAATCCATGAGACTGCACCTGACCCTGACACTATTATATGTCTTGGTTAGTCTCTACCACTTTATTATCTAACTCTATTCACCAGATCAAGCTGGCAATGATGCTATGCCATGTGATGAGAGTGTTAGCTTTGCATCTAGATTTCACTCTTTGTTTTTTATTTTCTTATAATTATATTAGTGGTAGGAACATCAACTGTGGATTAATATCCATTTAAATCAACCATTTTATACTATGTCTTCATAAACCAAGAGTGAAAAGTACCTCAAGACAAGCGTGCTCTATTTTATATTCATCTCTCACAAAAGAATCACTTTCATGTTAGGAGAGGGATGTCTATGGAATAAATAAAACAGAAAAAAGTTGTTTGCATGTTTTGTACAGATAGGTTTCTACATTGCTTAATTATGACTTAGTTTTGATATTTGTTTTAACAACACTTGTAGAAGAGCTAACTAGATCAAATAGATCACGTTTTGTTTAGATTAAAATAAGTTTTTGTTGCTAGTCAATAGTCAGCTATCTATTATTTTTCCTTTTGAATAGAATCATCCTAATAATAATTGTGCATAATTATAATTCCTATTTTAGCTTGTACGTATGAGAAATTAGATTAATTTATCATTAGTAATAACTGTGATTGGGAATATACTATCTACAGAACAGAATGCAATGACAAGAAACCATATATAAGAACTGTACATATAAGAAACCATAGTAATAACAAATTCCCAACTAACATTATGTACCTTAACTTTTTCCTTGCTTACTTATTTACTTCCTAAAGGCCCATTAACTTTGAAGGGCTTTTTCTATTAATTAAAAAGCAAATGCTTATCTCATTGGAAAAAAAATAAAAAAGAAAGAGCTCCTATGGTTTACATCTCAATCCAAATTGAACTTATGAGTAGTACTATGAAGATACCCAAGAAATTATGTTTAGACACAAGAGGCTATTTAATCTTTCTTCAGAAAATTTATGGGGTAGGGGCCATTTGTTCAGGGTTTTTGGATGCATTTGTAGGTGTGAAAGCCTGCAGCCCTATCCTCAATAGGTTTTAGTTAGCCCCAAGATAGCACTAGGTTGCTTTGTCACAAGCATTCATCATTTCTTATAGACTAACACATTCCGTCTAACATATTCAGCTGCTAAATTTTGGAAAAACAAAGATTTTGAAGGACAAATGCTCAACCTTCTAATTATTAGCATACAAATAGTAGCCAATCATTATTTGTTTTCCCAAAAATTCTTAAGAGTGTGAGGGAGGAGTGTGTACTCCTTTGCCCAAAGGGGAATTTCCTATATGTCTTTCCATTGACTCATTCACTTTTCTATTCCTATGCAACCAACTTCAAATTTAATGAAAATAAAAAATGGCACCAATCTATCAGTGTACACTAGGTTGGTATGGCTTGCATAATGACTCTTGAACCCCAGATTTAGTTCATTAAAAAAAGTACAAACTTCACTTAACCTAGTGCCTATAATTCATCTTATGTGTAGCGTACTTTAATGGTAGTCATGGGTAATGTAAGCTACTTCATATCAATATATTTTTTTTCTTATTTTATTTTGCTTCTTCATTTCTTCTTTATTTTTTTTTAATCAAGCACTTTAGTTTTTCTTTTATTTTTCACTTACATTCCCTCATCTCTTTTATGCTCATCTAATCTTTAAAATTATTGTCTTTTTTTTTTTTTTTCCTTTTGTAGTTCCTACGGGGTTTAAGATAACTAATGCGGCAAAATTTTCTAGAATTATTTGGATAAGTCCTTCTAATTATGTATTTATTTATTTAATAATGATAGTTTCAATAACTCTATGTAGTAGGTAACCTTTTACAATTTGAATATTGAATTACAATTGTCTATTATCTTAATTGTGTTATATTTTAGAAAAATTAATAAAATATGATAAATAGTTCATATTTTTTATATTTTGACAATTATATATTATGCAAATTTTAATGAATATAAATAGGTTTTCAAAATAGTTATAGATTAGTATATTTTTTTTAACCTCACTTAACTTTTAATGTTTAGGAATAGATTATTTAATTAAAATTATTGAATGTCATAATTAATATAATTTATGCTATTAATGTTATTAATGTTTATAGGGATGTTCATTGGGTTGGGTTACCCGATAATTCAACTTGACATAATCCAACCCCTTAGATTAGGTTGGATAATAGGGTTGGATTTCATCTATGATTTAGTTAAACTCAAACCATAATAAACTAACATATTCTTATATAAATTGGGTAATGAGTTTAGAAGAAGTAACTCAAAACCCACTTTTATACTTACGTTATGTACATATTTCATTATGTTTTTTCTTTGTATGTATTAAATTAATTTGGGCAAACTTGTTATGATTTGATTTACTGGCTTACTTGAAGCTTGAATATTTTTTAAAAAGATTATATTTTTTAATTAGGTTATATTGAAAATTATAACTTTTAACAAAAAAAAAAAGTCTTTCTAGAAATCTCACTTTGAAGTTCTCCCAATCTAAAACTTCTGCTTTGGCTTTTATCATTTGTTGAGCTCCCATCCACCAAAACTCTACTTCCCCCGTTAGCATATATGTAGCAAACTCCAACTTCTTATCCTTAGGGTAAAAGGTGGCTCTAGAGATCTTCTCCAATTTCCTGATCCAATGGTCGACTTGGTCAGGAGTGGTCTTTCCACTGGACGTAGACGGGTTATATCTTAAAAACTCTATTAGTCCCATTTGCTCTTGTGGTTGATTGACAATGAAAGTGGCTGCAATGGCTCTAGCGACATCCCATTGATTCATGGTGGTTTGGTGGTTCAGAGTCATCTGCTGTTGAATTGCATTCGCCACCATTTCAATAACTCTAACAACTTGGTTCATCTTCGAGAAAGGTGAAGGCAGGAAAGGAGGCCTAGGAGCTGTTCTATACGACTCAAAGAAGTTGCATGGCTCAAAACAATGATATCCTATAAGATAGGAAAAGAAATCAGACTACCCAACAAAACAATAGAGTAAGCAACAATACAAAAGAAATCATATAACTGAGATTTAACGTACTTCAAAAATAAACATCTCAAGTTCACTTAGAAGTTATGTCTATTAATACTATCAAAACACTAACATTAAGAAACACTCTACACTGCATTCAAACTTATATTTAACATCAAATTTCATACAAAATCTAATTAATCAGTCAAAACATAATTTCTAAACATACTCTAAACATGAAACATTAAGATAAAAATCTATCTTATTTAGTCATGACTGTGCACTCTCATTACTTTATCAAGATTCTTTTTTTCTTAACAATTTCATTCTCATTCATCACAATCAACTTAACTCAAAAATAATCAAATTTCACATATAATGGTTAAACATCCAATTAGAAATACTTTACCTATTTCTCTAAACTAAATTTCAACAAATTCCACACCTAGAAGAAACACAATAAGGTCATTATCCTCAAATCATTCTAAGGACGAACTGCTTTGATACCAAATGTAATATCCCTAATTTTCACCTAGTGATAATAACTAAAGCACACAATAATTCAATAATAAACACAGACACACATAAATAAATACATTACATTCATAAAAGCATTTTAAAAAAATCCATTTTTATAAGGAAAATTAAAATTACATATATTCAAAATGAACTAACAACTTCTCCTTTAATTTACTAAAGAGTTCTATCACTTGCCAAAATCCTCTGCTCATGTGTAACACACGATCATGACAGATTAAAAAGAAAACAAACAACATGCCAAAGAAAAAGGGTAAGCTAGAGAGAATAAAATGTATAATCATAAGTTTAAAATTGTCCATCTCAACCAAAAAATACCACGAAACATTCATTAATCATCTCATACATCACACAACCATCATCACTTTTCTGCAATGACTCATGCCATGCATACATTAACTCATAGATAGACACTGACTCTACTTCTGGAAGACCCATGCATTGAATTAGACTTAGAGGTATGCACCTGTCATACTAACTCCCAATGTGAGTTTGCATAATCACAGCACAAAGGTTCTATCAATCTCTCATCAATCCTCATATGACAGGTTAATCCATATTGGCAATCGATTCTTTTTCACCCCCTGACACAGTCATATGAACCTCCTTCAACTCTCACCACCTGATGACTTTCATATCAGTAGAGTTAGGATATCTCCTTATTGCAAATCCACAAACAATACACTTCCTAATAGACCTAGACATGGGTATTTTCTTTCCTGAAAATACTATGTCTTGATCATGACCACCTCAATCAACACTTTAACAATATCATATCATGTTCATATATCTCTACTCATTCATTCGTTCACTTTTCAATTTCAATCTCAAATATCTCAAGAATTTCATAATCATCAATATTATTCAATCTCAATCATAAATCATTTTTTTCTATCAAATCCACAAATTGCATTACAAAAGAATCAAACAATCAAAATAGAGAAAAAATTTTTACCTTGAGCGAGAATCTCCTAGCTTGAGCAAAAATTTTCTCACTTAAGCAAAAATGAGCCTGAGAGCAGTTCCAGTTTCAATACTATTTTTGGTTGAGCGAGAATCTTCTCGCTTGAGCAAAAATCTTTTCGCTTGAGTGAAAATAAACCCGAGAGCAGGTCCAAATTTTCACTTGATTCGCTTGAGCGAAATATGGATAAAACAATATTTACAAAGTAACTAACTACTAGACAAAACATTCATCATCCGAATCATCTTACAATTTTCTCATTCTAAACCCAATCACAACTTCAATTCATCATTTTTATTACACTGCCTACAATTTTCTTCAAGAATTTCATTCATTCCTAAATCAATCATAGTACCAACTAAAGCTACATAAATCATTCAAACAGTTTCAACTCATTTAAAAGAATCAATCCCATTCTACTAACTTATCATCAAGAATTAATTAAGATATTGCGACATATCTAAATATAAGATACCAACTATTTGAAGTTACACCTATAATTAGTTTAAGCCAATAAATTTAGTTCAAAAATCTATCTTACAATATCATCACAAGCTATATTCAATCTTACCTCTATCAAAATCAATTTATAGATATTACACCACTACATTCAAGTATTATTCCACTACTCAATCACATCACTTAATCACATAAATCAAACAATCAAACTCATTCAATGCTCAAGGACCAGTTCAGACCTGGGAGAAAAACTTGATCACTGATGGTCAAAGATTTATACATTCAAGTCTTCTATTCTAGGATTCTATTTGAAGATAGCTAATTAATATAATACATGCAACTAGCTTCTCTTACCTGGCTTAAAGTATATTACTTTCCAAAATAGCTCTCAAAGCCTAGAAATCGCAAAGGATCTCCTAACCTAAACCACAGAGCTCTAATTAACGATTAAATCATATAATTACAGCCATGAACTAACAAAGACCCATCTTGATGCCCTAGATGTCACATGCATGTTAGATTACTATAGCAGCTAAAAACACTAGAAAACTTACTTAAAGGAAATGAGCTGAAAATGAACTAACTCTGCTCAATAATATGATCAAACACTCTAACTCTACTCGACGCCAGATGCTTAGGGATGACCTCTGATCATTAGTATGATGATAGGAAGGGTCAAAGTTCCATAGAGAAGGTAGAGGAGAAAAAATAAATTCTATTATAGAGAGATGGTGGTTTATAAAGGTGATTGGTTTTCCTATTTATATGAATTTTTTATTTTAACAATAAAATATTCAAATTTCATTTTACTAATACTACTTCTACTCTAAAGTTATTCCCTAAGTCCTTACATATTACTACTCTAAAGCAATTTTTTTGGGTCTTACATGTATACTATATAATAATAAGAAATTAAATTTTAGACAATTTTGTTTACTTTTTTTTTAATAATAATAATAATAATTATTATTATTAACAATAATGATTAGGTTGGTTTTGTAAGACATTATTGAGTAATTTGGTCTTTGGACAATTTGAACTTGAATTTAAATTTAATAAGTTTTATTTTAAGTCTTAAAATAATAACTATTTTTAATTAGTTTTAGATGATGGATATATATAAGTATACAACAATCAATTAAACTTAAATAGATAACATTAGCTATGGACAATGATATATATGTTGAAAGAAAATAGTGAAGAATTAACTACAACTAATAATACATATAATGTGATTGATTTGAGAAAGGAATAATTATCACCAACAATACATATATTACAAGGGATTGACAAAATTAACTACATACAATAATAAACAATGTGATGGATTTTTGAAGGATTACTGTGAATGTTATAAAAAATGCTTACCAGGGAGAAAGTTGTAAAACAATACTTTTGTGATGAAAAAATTACAAGTTTTTTGCAAGGTCTTTTGTTAAGTATTTGTGAGGGGATATCAATGATCTATACTAACAAGGAAGGGACATATCTTTGCAGATAAAGGTGATAAACTAGCATGGCTTGAGCAAAGAATACTTTGTGTTAGTCAAGAGTAGCTTAAACACAAAATACTTGATATTAATTAGGGTGACTTTAGGAAAAAATACTCAAGGAGTTAGTTAGGAGTGACTACGAGTCCAACGAATACTTGACGTGTACTTCATGTCATTAGTCTGTTTAATTAATCTTGATCAATTTAAGAACTGGGTGTAGTCTACTATGACATATATACCTATAAATTACTATGTGTAGTTTTTATCTCCATTATTCTCTTTTATATTGCATTTTATTATTGTCTCAACTAACCTAAGAAGGAGAGTTAATGCATGAGAACTTACTAAAATATTTTATTGAATGTTTTTAAACTAAGTATTTGATCCACACCTGCATCGATTTCTCAGGCGCTAAGACTATGATCCAATCGCTTGTTAAAGTAAACATGAATATCTCATTAGTCACGTAATTTAGTTGAGGTAGAAATTTGATTCTACTACTGAGCTTGAAAAGCTAAGTGTAAGATGAGTTTTCAACTATGTTTGTCTGATTATAATTGTTGTGTTTTTTTCTTCAAGAAGAAATCTGAGCTTCATTAGACCAAACCTATTGAAATGTGTTTGTAAAAAGATTTTACTTTAAGTCTGGCTTCATCAAGGAACCTTCACAAGTCAAATATTTATCAGTTGTTATCTATCAAATGAAACAATTATACTTTAATTTTTAGTCAAAATAAATAGGAAAATTCAAACGATTGATTTTCAAAAGTTGGCAAAGTGTATGACATAACACATGTGGTGAAAGAAGTTTTAGTATGTATGTTTCACAAACCAAATCCTCTTCTTTACCATTGTAAATCAAATGATAAATTTGGAAAAGTTCTTAAAAAATTATTGAAATCACAATTTAACCCTCCCTTAATAAACATGAGGTCATTTTAACTTTATCTTTATTTCTTAATGTATTTATTGAAAAAATAATACAAACAAATCAAATTTGTCAAAACTTATTCCAAAAACAGGGGGATCATCAACCAATCACATACAAACATATTCAATTAATTTCAGAATCATAAAAAAAATTCTTTTTTCTAAATTTAGAATAAATTGAATTAGAAAAAAAAATCAAAAAGTAATTAACAAATACAACTACAATTAAATCAAAATATATCTTGAAACATATTTTTTATTAATAGAAAATATCATTTGTTGTATATAACATAATTATACTAGGTCATGACACAAGAAAATTATCTAAATTTGAAGAAAGTTAAAGTAAATAGTGATAAAAAATTGAGAGGAAAGAGACAAAAGAGTCTCCTAGAAAAATGAAAAACCATGTTGTAGACTTACAATTAATAAGATTACCAACCTAATCAACAACAAAATAAGGAAGATGATAAGGGAAAGGTGAGACTCTAAAATTGAGTATTATGAATATATCTAAGAATGTCAAGAATAATTGCCCAATGCATCAAAGTAGAAGAAACAACAAATTGATTCACAACATGCACAACATAAGCAATATCAGCAGGACGCAATGGTGAGATATACTAGATTGTCAACAATAATATGATACATAACGAGATGGAATAGAGGGTCATCATCAAAAGGAGTATATTTCTCATTGAACTTTGTTGAATCATTAGATGGTCCAAAGTTTCTTTAGATGATTTAATCATCTAATAAAAGTTTTGATGATAACAATACTCCAAGTATGTGTTTGTATTTGATGATCTTACATGTCTGTTACAGTAATATCTATAGATCTCTAAGCATGATGAGTATGTATAGAACTACACAGATCCATATAACTGTTTATTTATTATTATTTTATTATATTAACTTTGATTAAAATTAAAAGAAGACGAAAGTATTTTAAATATGAAAAACAAATTAAAGTGTCTTTCACATAAATATCAAAATCATATTTTATATCATGTTGTGCTTTAACGTTCAAATTTGTTCATAATAAAAATTATTCAAATTTTTATGGAATATTTAAATGTGATTAATTAATTTGTTTCTAAATCTGAAAAACAAATTAAAGTGTCTTTCACATAAATATCAAAATCAAATTTTATATCATGTTGTGCTTTAACATTCAAATTTTTTTATAATGGAAATTATTCAAATTATTATAGAGTATTTAAATGTGATTAATTGTTTCAAATCAAAGATTATCTTGTCCTATTTAAATTATTTCTATATGCAGATAAAGTCAGTTTTAATGCAAAATCAATAATAGAAGTTGTTCTTCCAATGACTAGTTTCAACAATTAGATGGTCAAGATTGCCCCTTTTAAGCATCCAAACAGCTAGTTTCTAAGAAGTTACATATAGAGGAACAATTTCAAGATGAAAAACACAGAACAAGAAGAAGAAAAGAGAAATATATTATACAATCCATTGAACAATAGAGCAATCTACTGAGTGTATATTGTAAATATGATATTGAGAGCATATAGAGTTTTGGGTTGTGTGAAACCATTGTGTAATTCTTCACCATTGTGAAGTAAAATCTTATGAGCTTTCATTGTTATCTCTTTTGAGAGTGTTTCTTTAAATCTTGAGTGGTCTTGGTCTTAGGGGGAGATTGAGATTGGTATAACCTGGAGAGGGTTGTGTACTCGTTATAACCCGGAGAGGTTTGTGTACTCGTTATAAGTGAAGAGGTTTGTGTACTCGTTGTAACCTGGAGAGGTAGGTTTGTGTACTCGTTGTAATTATTTAATGAATAGTGAAACCTCTTGAACGGTTTTTTCAAGGAAAAACTAGACGTAGCCTAAGAGATTAGGGTGAACTAGTATAAAACTGCTTCATCTGTGCTTATATATATTCTTGCCCTGGATGATCTTGTTTGGTGGTTTTTTTAACAACAAATTGAGTTCAGGATCCATTCAACCTCCCTCCCTCTTTTAGAGTCAGTTGTTCCTACAAACTTGATAAGGATGTTAGATGCAAAAATATACAAAAGACGAGTTTGTGCTAGAATAGTGGAAATATATTTATATTGAGAGAAAAAAAATGCCCTCTAGGAGAATATACAACTTCAAACCTATGAAATAACAAAGAGGATTAATTCTTCATTTCAAATTGTTTTGCCAACTGTAATTTTAACTATACAATCTCATTTACATAATCTTTGATGATAATTATGTCATTAATATATAAATAGAGAATAATACGACCAAGAGAAATAATTTTCATAAAAAAAGCCTAGTCACAATTACTATAACAAAATCCAAGAAATGCAATAACTATGGAGAACTTCTCAAACCAGGCCCAAGGAGTTTGTTTGAGACCATAACATTCATATGAAAAATAGCTCACTAAGAAATAGACACGACAACAATAAAAGTACAAATGGTAGTGACCTTAGCAATCGAGATAAAGGTTTCTACATAATCTAGGTCATATTCTTTAGAGAATCCTTTAGTATCCAAATGAGCTTTGTAATGCTTAACAAACCCATCTAACTTTGTTTTAATTTTATAGATCTACCGAGAGCCAATATCTTGTTTTCTTGGAGAAAGAGATATTGAGTCCCAAGTAGTTTTCTTATATAAAGCAGAAAATTTCTCTTGTATAGTTTGTTGCTAAAGTGGATCAAGGATAACCTATTGATAGGAAGAGGGCCTAGAAAAAATATGAAATTTGTTTAGTAAGGAATCATAGGAAGAAGAATAAAAAGAATAAACAAAATTTAGTGATTGGGTGGACCTATGAACACATGAAGGATAATGAGGGATGAACACACGGAAAACAGTAGATTGGATGGACCTAATATAACAATAGATGGAATCTAGTTAATAACATGGAAATCAGTAAAAATTCTTCTCCCCAAAGTTCATTGGGAACTAAATCACACAATAGAAGAGAACAAGTAGTATAAAGAATGTGGCGATGTTTTCTTTCAACATCTACACTATATTGAGTAGTATTAGTACAAGAAGTCTGATGAATAGTGTCATCAATGACAAGAAATTCATAAAATTTATTAGAAGTGTATTCACCACCTAAATTATCTAAAAAAAATCATTTAATAACAATATTATCTTGAGTTTTAAGTGTAGTATGAAACATATTATATACATAAAAAAAAGTTGGAATGATGGTTCATAAGATAAACCCAACAATAATGAATATAATTATCAATAAATGAGATATAATGACGGGATTGACCTTTGGCAAGTACAAGTCATGAAACCCATAAATAAAATGAACCAAGTCAAAACATGTATGTGAGATAAAGTCACTCTTGGTAAAAGGTAAAGAAGTAAATTTGCAAGTGTATAATCACAACAATCAGAAATATCATTGGTTTGTAACTTGTCAAAAATTTCAATGGAGACTAAGTAGTTTCAACTATAGGAAGAAACATATCCAATGTGAGAATTCTATAAATAGAAACTAGATGATGCAAAATTCAAATGAAAAGATAATATATTACGTCCCAACAACTAGAACCTTTAACTCATCCAACATATGAAGTACCTTTGTCTACGACTTGTCCCAATCAACTTCCTGGATTGAGGATCATGCACATAACAATTAGTGGAGGAAAACAAAATGGAGTAACTAGAGTCACATAATTGACCATTAGAAACAAGATTTAAAGTGAGATTAGGAATACGATAAACACCTAAAATGGACATAGTAGATATGGAGATGGATCCATTGCTTACTAATGGCATTTAACAGCTATCAAAAGTCATAATAGATATAGTTAGGATAAAATTTAAGGACAAGTGGAAAAAAGAAGAGGAGCATGATTTTTAATATTAATAGAGATAGAGAGGTAGAAGATACAAGGTAGAAAAACAAGGATATAAATATGACAATATCATAAAAATTAAACTATCCTTAACTAATACCTATATAATATTCTTTAATAAACAAAACAACCAAACTCATTTTAACAACACCTTTATAGTTAATATCTTTCCACAAATCATTTATCAAAAGCACACAATAATTGATCACATCTAGATTTATACATAACAAAAGAATATTTCCCAATAAATGTTTATTAATGTTTTGAAATATTCAAAGTGAGCATGTATTTAAGACTAATACCTGAGTCATTTTATTACCTCAGGTATGCAATCTCCTATACATGAATCATGGTAAGTTTAAAGTATATTCATATTCAGACCTCAACATATGTTCTTAACTTCTTGATATTCTAGTCTACGTTACATAGACCAATAATAAAGTTAGGAATCTTGTTACAATATAGTTATGTACTTTATATATATATATATATATATATATATATATATATATATATATAATTTTTTATATATATTTTTATATTTTTATATAAATATATTTTCATCTTTTATATATTCACTATACACATAAATATATATTATTTATTATTA
>Ga0099824_1002044_pt1 | contig 29247 bp, 17 predicted proteins | sample SiratrowhiteBW_FD_76837 | JGI IMG/M metagenome (GOLD analysis project Ga0099824, IMG submission 76837) | Root nodule microbial communities of legume samples collected from California, USA - Siratro white BW | ecosystem: Host-associated > Plants > Roots > Nodule | place: USA: California... | reverse complement strand
TATATATATATATATATATATATATATATATATAATATTTATTGCTTATAAGGAAAAATAACATTACCACCTTAATAGTGTGTAGAAATAGTCAAATAATAAATATGCCTCTCTTAAATATGCTATTCAGTGATGTACTATATTATTTTCATATAATACACAATAGTGCTACATACGAAAAAAAATGGAAAAATGCAAGTATCACGTTATAGAGTGTATAAAATCCAAATTTTACGTATTTTACAATTAGCTTGTTTCCTTTTTATCAACTTCAAATCTTTATTTCTTATGCTTAGGCTATGTTGAAAAAAAAACCTATATTAGCTAAAGGCTGAAATTAAATTGTTTCATCATAAAATTATGAATTGAAAGTTGTTAATCTAACTTAATATATAAAATTAGTTTTGAAATTTAAGTAAAATAAATATTTTTTTTTCATGCACAAACGAATATATTGTTAAGAAATTGTTGTTTTACCCTTTTAATTAATTTTAAACTCTTACACTTTTCATTTAAACATAAAATATTTTACTAATGATTAAAAATAATAGATATTAATTAAAGTAAATTACGTAATATGGAAATCGAAATTTTATTAAAATATTATGGATAATAAAAAATTATATGTAAGTTTAAATGTTATTAAAAGTAGTATTTTAATATATATATATATATATATATATATATATATAATAAACTGGTGAAGTTAATCTTTTTTAAGAAGGACATGCATTTTAATTGAATAAGCTTAGAGAATAATTATAAGTATAGGCCATGATCTAGCCTAAATGAGTTCTTTTTCTGAAATACAGTTTTTAATCCAAGTACATTAATAGTCTAAGACCCAGTTTGGATAACCATATTTTAACTTCCCCAACTTACTTTTACCTCATTGAACTGTTGTTATCTTTCCTTAGATTACTTTTCTAGCCAAAATTTGTCACTAAACTTAGTTTCATTTTAAATGTTAAGTTTTAATTATTATTATTATTATTAGTATTGGCATGTCAAGTTTATTTTAAAAACATAAATTTTAGATTCGAAGAATTTAATGAGAATATTAAATGAAGAAAACCACTTGTTTCCATGTTATTTATCATGTGTTTTTTCTTTTTTTAATAATTAAACATCTAAATGTTGAATTTATCTATAAATCCAGATCTTGTAAATAATAATTTGTGAGTAAATTAAATTTTTCTTCTAGTAATTTTTTATTAGTATTATACAAACAAAATTTTATCAACTTCTATCTTTAAAAAAATATATATTCAAACACAAGTCATATTTACAGTAAAATAATTTTGTTTACCAAACTTGATTTTACAATATACTATTTATTTAAACTTATATTTATATACTTTATTTCAAACATGCATTTAGTTAATTCTTGTGCAGAACACACCTTTTTGCTTCCAATACTATATTTCATAAGAATCATGCTATTTTTGACACGCTATTTTATATAAAATATATTATTACTTTATATTACTATCATTTGAATATAATATTTTATTATTAAAAGGAATTACTAAGTGGTTGTTTGAAAAGAATAGGTTGTGAACCAATCATTTTTCATTTCATATTTAGGAAATATCAAACTGTCATGTCATAGTATGCTGTATAATTACGTGATTTTTTACAAATTTAATTAAAAGCATTATTAAGGTTTAAATTGTAATTCCCATCTAGTTTCACAATTTTTTTCCGTTTCACGTTTTTTATTAAAAAAAAAACAAGCAAAACTAATATGGATATAAGTTTACAATTTATGAAATACATTTTATTTATCTAACTTAAAATTAAAGTTAAAAACAAAAATAGTAATTTTATTTTAAGTAAAAATTAAATATTTTCCAAGACTTAAAAAAATATATTTATTTTATAAATATTAAAAATAAAAATTTCAAATTTAAAAAGAATAAGGAAAATAAACAAAAAATTTTAAGAACCAAAATAAAAATTCAATATCATTTTCCTTAGATTACAAATATATTAAATCTGAAAATTTTAAAATATTTAATTTATTTCATTCAATTTAATTTAAAAAACTCAAATTCAAATTCCTTAAAAAAATAAAATAATTCAGGGTCAAAATCATATTCAAATGAACTGGATTATAGACTTAAAAGTAATTTTAGAAATAAATTTAATTAGTTTTTAGTATTTATTTTATTTTATTTATAATCCTTATTTCTAAGAAAAATTACGTTTTTAGTTCCTTGTCAAGATTAAATTATATACTTCTAATGAATATAATACTAAATTTAAAATCTTATGTTATTTTGAAAAAAATTATTTTATTTATAATTACTCAAAATATTTTTTGATGAAGTCAATTGATTGAATAATTGATGTGTAAGAGATATATTCCTACTGGCTGGTAGTTGTTAATTATTAAACGAAAATCTATGTATGGCTTTAATGGAATTTAATATTTATATATTTCAACCGATAAACAACATTAAAAAACTAAAAGTGCTGACAATAACATAGACACAGCATGGTAGTATTTTTTTTATTTTGTATCTTTTACTATTTTTGACGAATACCTCATAAAAGATACCTCTTAACTATTAAACTGTAATTAAGTATCAATCTCCTAAAAAAACATTTCTATTCTTTAGAAAATTACATATTTAAAGAATACCTCATATTTTCATCTTTGATATTTAAAATTCGCGGTAAATCTTGACTAATTCAAGTTATTTTAAATATACCTTGGTAAAATAAAATAAAAAAGTATTTTTATTTATAGTATTTAAATTAAAAAGTTTAATTACACAATATTTTACTATTTTTTTATTCCTATAATATGTGTGATTTTAGTTCTTCGGTTTTTTAAGCCAATTAATTGACATCTTTGAATCTGCGTTTAGGAAACATTGATTCATCATGTGTGGTCGAAGCTTCAAAGAGTACTTTAGCATCTTTCCAACATCTAACTCGAAAATTCTTAAAATAAGTGAGTTTCGAACATGAGTCTATGTCTAAAAAAACACATACTAAACATGCACCAAGACTCATTATGTTTTAAAATCTAACAAAATTTGACCCTTTTATCACTTTTTTCTGCCTAAAATCTTAAATTTTCATTTGCTATCGAATATATTCTTGATATTTACGATAAATTTGATAAATAGAATAAATGAGAATTTTCTGTAGAAGAAAACTCCAGGATATAAGGTTGCTAATATTTGTCTATAAAAAAAATAAAGAAGAGCTTAATTAACTCACTTTAAAAAGATTTTGAAAGTGAGAATTTGAGGATTTTACTATAAAAAAAAAGTTAAAATTGCTTATTTTAAAAAAATGTTGGAATTCAATTACTAACCTTGAAGGACCAAAATGACACGTAAATCAAACTAGTTATAAAAGTGAGATTAATTAAAAATAAATAAACTGGTCGCTAGCTATAGCTTAATAACTTGGACTTTACAGCATATATATACTTAAAAATTGCAAAGCAGTTTATAATATATTAAGTTCTGTGTCTTCATATACTTGGCGATTCCATAAAAATACGTATAATTTAATGTATGAAAGTAAGAAAAACCAAAGCATATGTCCCGTAGTGAAAAGGAATTTCACCAATCCAAGATTCCCATACTCCAAATTTCATCTTCACAAATCAATTCATGTCCCAATACCGTCCTATAAATATGCATCATTCTTCCTCACTCATAAACGCCAAAGGGCTTCAAAGCAAACACACACCTTCAATTCTCCTATTCTTTTCCATTTCCATGGCTTTCACAGCCATGCCTTCTTCACTCAGAAACTCCATTTCTTCCCCAACCATGCTTGCTCCTGCCATGTCTCATCATAACAATGATATTTCACTTCGAAATAAAGTCATCATCAATAAAGGGCAACGCAATCTCCGAGACTTAACCGTTGCAAATGTTGCAAGCCCATCATTACCCGTGATTACCCCACCAACACCGGAGGAACACGGCGGCCGCCACCACCACCACCATCATGTTGCATGGACTAGTATCCCGCAGGAGAAGTGGGAAGGAGAGTTACAAGTTGAAGGAGAAATACCACTATGGCTGGTAAGACTTCATACACTTCAAATCAAACTACCCCATATCCATGTCTTTCTTCTGCATAATTTTAAATATTACTAAGATGCAACCTATACTTAAAAAATAAATCTTTTTATGTACCCTTGTTAATAATATTACATGGGTTACCATAGAAGTACAATAGCAAAGTGAAAAAACTTCTTTTTTTTTTCTCTCCGACAGGGAGCCACAGAGTAACACAGTTCATTGTAAACTACAAAAACAATAATAATTAATGAAGCTTTGATCACAGGCTTAGTCTAGGTTTGTTGGTTATGTACCCGTGTAACGTCAGAGAATGAAAAACCAATAAAAGTATATTATAATTAATTAATTAAAAGCAAACACATTAAAATAATGAAAAGTCTGTGTCAAATTGTTTCTATGTGTTTTTTTTTTTTTTCAAATAAGTTCTGACTATAAACACGCAAACTCGTATAAACAAATAATTAATAGAACATCAAAGGATCTTTGAATATGTGTCCTTATCATTAGTGGTTGAATATGTATACGCAAACGTCATTTTGTTGACTGCATATATAGGAATACTGAGTATACAGTGAAGAAAGCAGTGGCTTTTTCGTTTGTTCGTGTTACTTGGAGAATGGTTCTTGACCTTGTAATAATAAACAAATATGAATGATTACATGCAGAAAGGAACGTACCTGAGGAATGGGCCTGGGATGTGGCACATAGGGGACTACAACTTCCGCCACCTCTTCGACGGTTACGCCACGCTGGTCAAGCTTCGACTCCAGGACGGGCGGCTATTCGCCGGCCACCGTCAGATTGAATCGGAGGCGTACCGGGCGGCGAAGAAGAACCAGAAGATATGCTACCGGGAGTTTTCGGAAGTGCCAAAAGCGGCGAATTTCCTGTCGTACGTGGGGGAGCTGGCGAGCCTGTTCTCCGGCGCGTCGCTGACGGACAACGCAAACACGGGCGTGGTGAAGCTGGGCGACGGGAGGGTGGTGTGTCTGACGGAGACGCAGAAGGGGTCGATTGTGATCGACCCTGAGACGCTGGAAACGGTGGGGAAGTTCGAGTACAGTGACTCGTTGGGGGGTCTGATTCACTCTGCGCATCCCGTTGTGACGGATGAGGAGTTCGTGACGTTGTTGCCGGATCTGGTGAGAGCAGGGTACCTTGTGGTGAGGATGGAGCCCGGCACCAATGAGAGGAGGGTAATCGGGCGGGTCAATTGTCGGGGCGGGCCTTCACCCGGTTGGGTTCACTCTTTCCCTGTCACCGAACACTATGTTGTTGTGCCTGAAATGCCGTTGAGGTACTGTGCTCAGAATCTGCTCAAGGCTGAGCCTACTCCTTTGTACAAGTTTGAATGGCACCCTCAGTCTAAAGCTTTCATGCATGTCATGTGCAAGACTAGTGGAAATATTGTAAGTTAGTTAATTACTTGTCTCTGTGTATATTTTTCCATGTTATGGACTTTATTAATGATTGATTTTCTGTGTGTGTGTGTGTGTGTGTGTGTGATTTTGAAGGTGGCGAGTGTGGAAGTGCCTCTGTTTGTTACTTTCCATTTCATTAATGCGTATGAGGAGGAAGACGAAGATGGGAGGGTGACGGCCATTATTGCCGACTGTTGTGAGCATAATTCGGATCCTACTATTCTTGATAGGCTTAGGTTACAGAACCTTCGTTCTTTTAATGGTGAAGATGTTCTACCTGATGCTAGGTGATTGTTATATGGATATCTTAGCCTTGGTTTATGGAAAAGATCATAATGCATAGGAGTGGGTTATGGCTTACTTAATATTGATTAACAGGGTTGGACGGTTCAGAATACCACTGGATGGAAGTCCATGGGGAACACTGGATGCAGCATTGGACCCAAATGAACATGGGAAAGGCATGGACATGTGCAGCATAAACCCTAATCATCTGGGGAAGAAATACAGATATGCGTATGCTTGTGGAGCACGGCGACCTTGTAACTTTCCCAACACCCTCACCAAGGTTTGACTTAATATTTGGATCTTTCAAACTTTATATCCGAATTTTATGTTTGGTTCCGGACATATATATTTAGTTGAATGTGATTTGATATGTAATATATATGCAGCTTGATTTGGAATTGAAAAAGGCTAAGAACTGGCATGAAGAAGGTGCCGTGCCCTCAGAACCATTCTTTGTGGCACGACCAGGAGCAACAGAGGAAGATGATGGTTAGAAGTCCTTTAATTCAAACATGCATGCGTTTTTTTGTTTTTATCCTGCTCTTGTTCTTTGTTACAATTCACCAGCAGCTTCATTCTAACCTATCTTTCTCTCATATGGTAGGCGTGGTAATCTCCATAGTCAGCGAGAAAAATGGAGAAGGTTATGCTTTGCTGTTAGATGGTTCCACTTTTGAAGAGATTGCTAGGGCCAAGTTCCCTTATGGACTTCCATATGGGTTGCACGGATGCTGGGTTCCAAAAGACTAACAGCATCACTGACTGTTGGGTAGTAATATAAAATCTGCTCAGAGAATACTACGCAACTGCTATACAATATATTATGCAACTATACTGAGTGCTAGGGACACTGATCCTTGAAGCGTGTAATATTCTATGTTTATGATAAAGTAGCAATTATAGATTGGTCCTCTTCCCCTCAGCATTTTGTACATTGTACTACATGTATTATTTCAATGAGTAATCTCATTTTTTTTTCTCAGCTCTCTAACTACAAATCCTTTTTCACTGTAAAATCCCTACCAAATGCAACAGTGTATTATTAAAGTCACAGAGTATTCCTAGAAATAATAAATGTTGCACCATCATGTGGCCACGTTCTGTTAATCAGAGCATTAACCAGTAGAGAATATACTGTCAGAAAATAGATTTTTGGAATAGGATAAGCCATGCCTCAAACGTGAAGCCTATAACCATGATAGACCACTTTGGCATTAGCTCTTAGCTCTTACACATTTTAGCCATCTGAAAGAAATTTCCAGAGTGCGCCCCATTTGAATCATTTATTATTACCAACTGAAAACAACTCTTCTGTATGGTCTAACTTACCTCACACGTCAGTGCCTATATTGGCCTATATTGGTTGTTCTAGTATAAAAAAACATCTTGAAATTTCTAAAGCGGCATATCTCAGCTTCTCTGTTTACATATGCAAAAATGAATATTAATAAAATGAGTGAAAAACTAGTTCACTTGACTATCTTCATCATACATAATAAGACCAATCATAGGAACAGACAGAAATTGTAGATGGGGTGCAAAGAAATTTCTCCGGGATCAACGTAACCAACCACAAGGAATCTAGATTTACCTTGTTTTGTTATTATTAAACTTTGTCAGTTTCTAATATAAGACAGTACATGATTTAAACATCCTAGTGCTTGGATCAAATAATTTCAAAATGAAATCCCCTCCCAGAAAGCAAGGATCTGGCCGTCCTCACCAAAAAAAGGAATCGGATTAAACAGTCAGATCTACGAACTATTCACCTGAGGAATCCCCAATAATTTTGGAACCTTATTTTCATTTTGTAAATAAATTTTGTGGTGGGGAGCTTCCAGTGTCCAAGAGAACTTTGAGTTGTCTGATGAACAACTTTAAAGGATATAAAAATTATTATTTCTGATCAGTATAAACAGCATCGACATCATCAAGCTCAAGTAATTTGCTCATAAGTTCCTTGTTCAAGTCCATAGCCTCATCGTCTACCTGAAAAATCCAAGTGTAACCGACTAAGGTTTTACCCAATCCACTTAAAAAGAAGTTAAGGACAATCCCTTTCTTTATTTAGAAAAATAATAGAATTACTTTTCAAAGTTCAATGCAGATGTTAAATACCATTATAATCGTCATCAATATGCAACAAAGACCTGCTCAGTCTCGTCCTTATAAAGTATAAAGAGGGTTTGAGGCTGCATTTAATTCCCTATAGATTTGTCTATTTGCAACAAGAGTTCAAGGCTACAAATAATGAATCATATAACTTATGCCGAAAACAATGAGAATGGAGATTTCTACAGCCTTAGAGGATAGAATTCAATTGTAGATAACTAATAAATGTGAACAAAGAAAGCTACAACACAAACATAACATTGGAATTCTTGTAGTCAAGTCATGCTAGTTATTAACATCATATATTTACGTGTGTAGCAGCCACCTTAAACTAGAAATTAGAAAAGGATATGATAGATCAGAATCACCTACTCCCCCTAATTGCTTAGGTCGTTAGTAGCTCATTACACATGCCAAAAATGGAAAGGCCATGTCTAAAAGAACCAGTTCAGAGGATTAGACTAACAGCATTATACATCAGTTTAAAAAAAACAAATTAATAATCAAAGAGTTCTTTACAATTTTTAATTAAGCTCTGAACTTCTCACAGCATGAAACTTTGGCAACCTTTTAGGTAGTAATTTTCAACTCAAGAATGTACCTCAGCAATCCTACATTTGGATTCAGGATTAGAAACTAAATTAAAGGGAAAGGACTTCATCAAAATAAAAATTCTCACCTTCTCACCTGGACGAAGAAAACAAAAGTGGGATGGGGAAGATGAATGTAAAGAATTTAAAAAATACTCTTCTATTTTTACTTCCATGTAATTTTTTAAAATGAAGAGCTAGATAAACATAATGGATCTGACACCAATTCACTTCAAAGGTTAAGGCAAGTGATCTCAATCATTGACGAGAAAATCAACTATCAACGTTATGTACCCATACATACATGCATAACAAATTATGCATGCGTTCAAATATGAAAGTTGACTTTCTCATCAATGACTGAAATCATTTACTGTGCCTTTGCTTACTATAGAAAAGCCAAATCCAAACATAATAGGGATAGTTTATAACATGAATATGTGTAAAATTACTGATAGAAACACTCTTGATACTCTCCAGAATAGTTTGTCTGCAAATGCATAATTGTAAAAATGCCACACAGACAGAACAGGACAATGAATCAGGAAAAAGTAACACCTCCCAAACCCATTTTAGAAATTGCATATTACTGCCTCAAAGATTAAACTTACACCTTCAGAATTCTTGGTTATATCATGAATGCAAAAGGAGAGGGGAAAAAGGATAAATGAAAATTCAAAAAATGAAATACCATATGCAAAAGCCAGTAGACAAACCTCAACCATGGTATTTGGAAGAAGCTCAGAACCATTATCAGGCTCAAAATCTATGCCCTCCTCTCGCAGCTTAGATAATATAAATGAATAGTTCTCTGAAGAACCTACAATTTTATAATACCTGACAAAATGAAATAAAATGAATTTTAGTTGGCAAGCTTCAATTTTATGCTCTGTTCTCCTTGTTAGGAAGGGGTAAACAAACAGAACAATAACAGAGGCTCGAAAATATTTCAGCCATTATTACAACTATCAGAGCCACCAAGACTAATTTAAGTGAGAGATTACAAGATCATGTGGTGTTGTAAGAAATGCCTACCTTGTATATATGTAAAGCAAATCTGCCCAGTGAATCAATTTCACACCAATGAAAGATTTGATACTCTTATATCCAATAACTCCTAAAAAATGTGATTTTTATAAATATATTTGTTAGACTACCTATTTCTCATATTGATTTTGGTTGTCAGATTTTAGAAAATTTGAACATTAAATATCTTTTTGAATATTTGAAATTTTCTTTTATTTCGAAAATATTTAAATAGGAGGCCAGCATTTCCATTATCTCATACCAATTCTAACAAGACCAGAATTGCTGCAGATGGAATTCAGGAAATGACCACAGGCAATTGCAAAGTCTTCGCTTTAAATATTAGAAACAAGGGTTTCAATGCAGATAATTAATTTCCATCGTTATCCATAGATTTATTACTCAGATTAAGAAGGTATTATAAAGCTTGAGTTATCAATGGAGCATTCAGCTGTGGATAATGCGTTCCATCCATGGATGCTTAATAATTAATTGTTGATCACGCATATCAACTATGATTTTACCATCAACCTTTCAAATTCACCCACATTATATAAAGAAATGGTTTTACTCAGACTAGCTCAAGTACTCTTCAATAACTGGTGAGAAAAAAAGGGTTTGATGAGTCAAATGGATGATCTCATTATCACCGGTTTCAAGCTTCCCCCGCCAAGAGCAAGAAAATGCCCCAAACCTTTATCTTGTAGAAGGAGCATAGACAGGAATAAAAAGGTCATACATCTTTCCCTAGGAAGACCAGAATTTTCATTGCAACTGAGAAACACAATAAATGAATATCAGAGAATTACCTTTCTGACCTATCCTCTTCAGTGTCATCTTCATAAGTTGGAGGCTCAATTACATCCTCAGCTCCAGCATCCAAAGCAATGGAAAGCAGTTGATCTTTGTCAGCATTAGTAGCTTTAATATTTACTACCCTAACACGTCTAAACTTAAATGTCACAGACCCAGAATCTGCCATCTTTCCTCCATAGTCCTTTATCACTTCTCGTATCTTTGCCACAGAACGATGTACCTTATCAGTCGATACCTCAACTACCATACTAACTCCTCCATAACCATAAACCTGAAGGGTAAATATAGAAGGATGAGTTAAAATAGCATTCAAGGAACAAAATTCCAAAAAATGTAATCCACCATGAGACTGGTAGAGTTGAAGATATTAGACCCAAGGATGGGTCCAAACAAAAAACTGACCCTTTCCCATATTGGGAAGCACAAAGAGAAGAAGAGAGAAAGATAGAGACAAAGTAAATTTGAAAAAACATGCAGTGCATCTGATGCATTGTTTACTAGGCAATACTCACTATTTGTGAGTCTGATATCCTGTACATTTATAAGAAAAAATTGAAACTGAATAAACTGAATTACAACTCAAAGCTCTCCCTTAATTCAGTCTTTCAACATTAAAAACATTCAATTTATCTCTCAAATTTAAATCTTTCATTCCTCGTCAATTTGGTGAAAACATTTGTAACATGATCACGAGTGTTGCAGTATATCAGATTCAGTTTTCCTTAACTCACTAGATCTCTCAAATAGTGATATCTAGTGTCCATATGCTTATTCCTACCGCAAGTTACGAGGTTCTATGCAAGTTACGAGGTTCTATGACAAGTTTATTGCAGAATTGTTGTCAACAAACAACTTCATCCTTACATCATGATTCAACTTCAATTCAATCAACAATTTGTCTAGCCATGTAGTTGGACATGCACACATAGCAAAAGCTACGTACTCTGCTTCACTTGTGGACAGCACAACCACTTGTTCTTTCTTCAAGCTCCAATGGACTGGGGCTCCTTCTATAAAGAACACAAGACTTGCAGTGCTCTTATCATCATCTTTATCACCTCCCCAATTTGTATTTGTGAACCCAACAACTTCAATTTTTTGAATTGGTGTGTTGTTATGTGGAAACAATATACCATTTGCTATAGTTCATTTGATGTCTCTAAGAATCCATTTTGCGGCTAAAAGATGAAACCCTGGGACTTTACATGTATCTCAAAATTACCCCTACAACAAATTCTATATCAAGTTGTTAATGACAAAGATATCATAAAGAGCCAACAATTTTCTTATACACAATTTCATCAACTTGCTCATCAGTTCCTTCTTTCTCTAGTACAAAATCAATCTCAAATATAACTAAGTTCTATGTATGACGCAACGTGACAAACATGCACTCCAAATTCACAAGTGCATTTCAAAAATCCAAGTTGCAACATATAATCATCAATTCTTAGATTCCAAACTCTTGGTGCTTGTTTGACTCTGTAAAGTGCTTTCTTTAGTTTGAAAACTTTAACTTCCTATCCTTCAAGCTCAAATCCAGAAGATTGTAATACATATACTTCTTCTTTTAGAGGTCCATTTAAGAAGGCAAATTTTACATCAAGTCGATGCATGATCCATCTTTTTGAATTTGCAATAGCAACCACAGTTCTTATTGTTTCAATTCAAGCCACCGATGCAAACACTTCTTTATACCACTTCAGTTCTTTGAAGAAATCCATGTACTATAAGTCTTGCCTTGTATTTCACTACCCTTCTTGCAGGATCACATCCTAAAAACCCACCGTACACTGATTGATTTCTTGGCTTTTGGTAGAGACACTAGTTCCCACACTTAAAGATCGAATCTCATCCTTCAAAGCATCAACCCATTTGTTGTTTGTAATGACTTCTTCAAAGGTCACTGGTTCAAAATAGAGCAAAATGAACAACATCTCTATATTCATCTATATTTGCATCTGATGTCATCTCAAAACCTGAATATGACTATTCCTCTGAGATCTTCTTAAAGTAGTATATGTACTTTCTACTATGTTAGATTCAACATTTTATTCTTCATTGGTCACAACCTCTTCAAACTCAATAACAACCCATTTATATTGTTCATTTGCATCTAATGTTCAATTCCAACCATCAGACTCATCAAACACAACATCTCTACTCATTACAATTTGCTTGTTGATGGGATTGAACAACTTGTAGCCACCAATTTGATAATATCCTAGTTGTATCATGAGCTCTCCTCTATCATCTAGTTTCTTCCTTAACTGCTCAGGCACGTGTTTGTAGCATATTGATCCACACACTCTTAGATGATTCACATCTGGCTTGTCGTTGGACCAAACTTCTTCTGGAGTAACCCCTACTAATCTCTTAAATGGACATCTATTTAAAATATAGGCAGCAGCTGACATAGCCTCACCCCACAAATATTTTTGGTAACTCCTTAACTTTATGCCATGTTCATAATGGTTTGCTTCTTCCTTTATGTAGTACCATTATGTTGCGTGTGTATGGAGGAGTTACTTAATGCTCAATTTCTTCTCTTTCACAAATTTCTTGAAATTCTTTGAATGTATATTCACCTCCTCCATCCATTCTCAAGACTATGGTCACTACTTCATTCTACCATGACTTTAAATTGCTTGAACACTTCTGACACGTCACTCTTTCTTTTGATCAAGTAAATCCACAACTTCCTTGAAAAATCATCAATGAATGAAACAATATGTTTGTTACCTCCAAGAGACTCGATTTAAATAGGACCACAAACATCTGAGTAGACCACTTGTAACTTCTCCTTCGTTTTTGATGAAGCATATTGCTAAAAATAGTTTCTTTCCTGCTTGGTATCCATACATTCTTTACAAACTTCTTTGGGTGGAGAAATATTAGGTAAACCTCATACCATGTTTCTGGTCTTCAAGTTTTGCATATCTCTTAAGTTAAAATGCCCAAAACAATAATGCCAAAGTCACTCCTCCTTTATCATAGTAGCAAAACATTTGTGATCTATTACATCGATTTCAACCTTGAAATTTTGATTATTTGTTAAAGGTAGTTTCAAAATCAAATTATGTTGTTTATCATACACTCGAAGCATTTTATCTTATCTTCCAATCTTGAAGTGTATCCTCTCTCAAGTGATGGACCAAGACATAGTAAATTGCTCTTCATTCCAAGAACAAACAAAACATATGTAATAGAAGTTTGACCACTATTCTTCGTTTTAATCACTACCTTTCTAGCCCCTTCTGCTGCTAAAGCACAACTATCAACAACTCCACCTTGCTCTTAATTGATTCATCAAGACTTGTAAAGCAATCTTTCCTTCCTGTCATATGTGACGATGAGCATCCTGTATCAACATACCAACAATTTTCTTCAGGTCCTTCTACTTGAGTAGTGGTCACCACTAATAACACTTGTTCTAAGTCATCATGCCCCTTTCTTGAGCCATTTGGACTTCATCTCTTCTTGGATTTGGTTTTCAACAATATTTGACAATATGACCCATTTTGTTACAATTATAACACTTCATATTTTGAACAAAATTGTGTCTCTTCCATTACTGAAAATCAACTCCTTTCTTACTATCTTCCTTTGCATCCTGTTTACAGACTTCCTGCCTCCACTTTCTATGTTCATACCTTTCTTCTTGAAGGTTTCCTTTGCATTTGTCAATGTCTGAAGAGCTTGCTCATTTTTATGTTCTTTTCCATGTTTGATCAACCTCTATTCATGTGACTCTAAAGAACCCTAAAGCTTTTCAAGACTGAACTCTTCAAGATTCTTTTACTCTTCTATGGCCATAACTATGTGATCAAACTTAGTTGGTAGAGTACGCAATACTTTCTCAGTCACCTACAACTCACCAAGACCCTTCATTGAGATCATAATTGTTTGAACACGGGTAATATACTCAGCCACTATCTCATTACTTTCCATTGACAAAAGCTCATATTGTTGTTGTAACGTCTGAAGCTTCACTTTCTTGGTATTTGTGACACCTCCATGAACCCTTTCAAGAATCTCCCAAGCCTCCTTTGATGTCTCTGCTTGTGTAATCCTCTCAAAGTTTGTTATGTTAACACTCTAATACGAGATGAACTTCTTGCAATCTTTCTTTTCAATCTCTTTATTTTGCAGCTAACTGAGCTTCCATTCCTCCTGCACCAACACGTTGTGACCTTCTTCAACAAATCCCACACCCCTTGGAACCTCATAAAAACTCATATCTATATTTTCCAGTTCTCATAGTTCTTCGTTGTGAGAATCAAAAGATTGGTAGGAATTGAGTTTAGGGTTTAGGGTTTATAGTTCTTATGCAGCCTTAGCCCCTTCGAGTCTTGTTCTTGATACCATTTGTTGAAACACACAGAGAGAAGAAGAGAGAAAGAGGCAAAGTAACTTTGAAAAACATGCATGCATGCGTCTTATGCACTGTTCACAATTGTCTGATAGACAATAATCACTATTTGTGAGTCATATGTAATATACATTTATAAGAAAAAATTGAAACTGAATTACACCTTAACACCCCACATGTTTGGGTAGGGTCCAACCCTATCTAAGAACCTAGACTCATTTACTTAATTGACCCCAATTCCCTTAGACCCAACTTTTTTAAAATTCATATCTAAAATTAGAGTAAAAAGTAATAGCATATAAAAATGTGTCCCTAAAATTGTTAAACATCTCAATCTGTCAAGCATAATGCTTGTTTACACAACTGGGATGAATCAATTTTAAGGGAGATGTAAGTTGGAATAATTAGTACTGAAATAAAAAAAATTTGGAATATAATTATTGTTTTTAGGAATGTTTGCCAAAATTAACTTCTTAAGAACAAATGGAAATAGGTCAAAAATGCTTTTTCATAGCTCTTTTTTAAAAAAGAAAATAATGATTTTATCTCAGTATTTTTTAGGTATTAAAAGTGAGTTGGGTTATAAACTCATTCTGCCCAAACATTCCTTTTGACAAAATTAAGAAAATTTTACTTCTGCACAAACAGATACTTGAGATGTTAAGGCACCAGGATTAGTAATATGGGCTGCAATTGAAACTGAATGTTATTTGTCATATGCATCTGTCCTACAGGGATTTGGTTTCTTTACTTTACCTTAAGAACATGACAGCGCCATCTTACAAGAAAGGAAAAACAAACCACTTATATGTAAGATTGGTGAGCTCCTTGTAGTGTTGTGCATTCAAAAAACATATTTACACTTCTCTCTTGAAACAAGATGCTGTAATGTTCTTAAGACAAATGAAATGATCCAAATATGCCAAGGATGAAGTTCTACAGTGAAAAAACTTCATATTGAAATCCTACACAAACACGCTCATTAAGGTTAAACAACAAGTCAGTTCTTAAGAAAACAACATAAAGCTTAGTAATATATATTACATGTTTGGTTACAAGTCATGAATGAGTGCATGCTATACAACCGAGCCCCAAAAGTGGACCAAACAAATACCAGTGCCAGTACTATCTGTTTCCCCATGGCAATCAAATCAAGAGTATTTTGTACCAACCTCATAGACTTTCTCAATGTAAGCCTCTTGTCCTTTCTCAGTAGCTCTCTTGATATTGCGCTCAACAATATCTTTAGGCACATCTAGCTCCTTAGCTTTCTCAAGTACAGCAGCCAAAACTGAATTGGACGTTACATTTGGACCACCTTTCTTTACACTGTCATTCAACACGATGAAAGTCGTGCCACAACGTGGTTCTTTAATCAGTAAAGAAAAACAAGACAGTAACAAACTCCTCCAGTTCAAACCAATACATATTACAGAATACATTCTGATCAAATTCAGGAAAAATCAGATCCCCCGTGCAGTAAAGTAAAGACAAAACGAAAAAATAAAAATAAAAGACAAGGGATGATCAGGTTAACTATTTCATGTCATTAAATCCTGGGCAACAGAAGGTCAATTTGCTAAATACCTTATCACCTTAAAATAACTCGGTACCAATCACATCAGTGATGAAACATATAGAACATAAAGAATGAGTTAGTTGATGAAGGACTTACGCAGACACAACCTCCTTTCCAATCCTTGAGTACAGTTTTGCCTTCTTGGCATCTTGGGCTTCCTGTAATTTTCTTGCATAAGAATCAATCCTTGGAGAAATAGAAGATTTCTAAAATGGTATCTATAAAACAGCGACCCAACTTAAAGCCACGTAGTAATAGTTAGCCTTGTTCAGAAATAACGGAAGAAGTAATTAAAACAAGGGCATAACCTCATTGATTTACACCAAAACAGCTAGAGGAGTAATGCCCTTAAATAAATGAACTCAGAAGGAAGATACTGATACTAGTTGAGAAATTGAAGGGCAAAAGAATTTGATCAAACAGGTGGCATGCATAAACCTTTCTCCCAGCAATTTTGCTGGAACGGCGACCCATACAAACAGGAGTGGAAGACCATATCCTTCTCACTTGGGAGTTCTGAGTGCACGCACTGTTCGGATTCAACGACAAGGTTTTGGCGCGAAGGAAGGTGGAGGAGGAAGAAGAAAGTGAAAGCCGAGTTGTCAGAGCCTGAAGCTGAAGCAGTGCTCTCATCTTTTTATTTGATTCCTCAGACAATGCACACCGCAGGGTGAAGCAGTTTATATTAGTAATTAGTAACATTTTTAATTAAATGTTTTTACAAAGTCACTTTACTGTTAAAAATATTTTAAAATAATAATATATGTTCTTTCATTTCTATCACTAATTTTATTTTTTATATAGACGGAGTAGTGTTATGTTTTAACTAATTTTTTATAAAATTTTCGTTTTCAACGTCAATAGGTTAATGGCTGTTAAATATAGTTTTTTTTTTTTTTCTTAGATTGGTTGGAGTTACTTTTAGTTTATCCTGATGAAAGTTCTTTTTTTTTTTTTAATGTTAATTAGAAATATTTTCTACCAGCATTTATGGAGGCTATTTGTTAAATCACATTAACAAGTTTTCTATCCACAATTAGAAATTTCTAGTTAAGGTTGATGAAAACTACTTTTCATTTAAGATTGTTGGGATTATTTTTTTTTTAATATAGGTTAAAATTATTTTTTGATGAACGCTAATATTAATAAGACTATTTTTTAACAAATGTTAACTAGACCTTCTATAACGTTTTGATGATTATTTTTAAGTAAATATTCACAACAATTATTTTCTGTTAATGTTACTAATATTAAATGAGAAAACTTTCCAGCAACTTTAACTACCATCATTTTTACAAATGTCAATTGGAAAATTTTTTAAGTTATATGTGAAATTGAAAATTCAGCAAAAAAAAAAATACCTTAACTTATGGTATTGAAAAATAATTTATGATAACAACCAAAATACTTATAACTAATATCAATTGAAAATAACATTAATTTGAAATTAAAAAAAAAAGTCTTACAGAACTTTCTCAACAAATAAATTCAACCAACATTTTTAAACAACATACCAACTAATACTTTCAAATTATTAAATATATTTAAATATTTTATATTCACTAATAATTGAAATACTTTTCCTAAATAAAAAATTTAAACTTAAAAAATGTCAATTATTTTATTTAAATAACTTATTTTTAAAAAATAAAACAATAAATTCAGTATATTTAATTTTTCTCAAAATTATGACTTTTCATAATCAAACATAAGACTACTTCTTATAAAACCATGTGTAACTTTTAATAATTAGTGACATAACTAACATAAAACATTATCCATCCTTAAGTGCCAAGAACATTTCATCCTTCAATTGTCTTTTTTTTAAATTGTACAATTTGAAAATTAAAGTTTTCTTTAAATTTACATAATCTTAAAATCCTTTTAATTTTGTAAATTACATAATTCGAAAATTATTTTTTTTCTTACAAAGTACTTTTAAATTATACAATTTATAATTTTTTTATTTATTTTTGGATTACATAATTTAAAATTTGTTTTTTCTTAAAAAAATTATGAATTTTATTCTTCAAAAATCATTTTTAACTGAATTACACAATTTAAAAGATTTTGTTTTCTGAAAAAAAAAAAAAGTTTCAGATTATATATGGAGGTGCACGAAAGAAACAATCCATGTATCATTTGTTTTCTGGACTTTCATACGCAAATAAGATTGGGCCTTGCTATTTTTAATTCCTTTTTTTCCTTCGCACTCCTCAATTTTTACTTTATTTTGTTTTCTTAGAATTCCCCAACCTTTACTAGACATTGCTTTCCCTTTTCCTTTTTTTTTTCTTCTCCCACTTCATTATGCCTTTCTGTTTTCTTTTTTGGATTTAATGAAAATTGTTTTCGATTGCGTGTGAATAAATATATAATGTAACAAGTTTCGTTTAATGTGTAAAGAATTAATAAAAAAGAAACACAAGAAAATTGTTAATCTTTATCACACAAAAAACATATATCATAAGAGAAACTTGTAGCAGCATATAAGGATTATGACTTTGATGGTATATGATGACTTCAATTGATCTTTTTTAAGATTTATTTTGTTTACATGAATTGAAAAATTTATAGTTTAAAAAAGAAAAATTATATAAAAATGATGAATAATTTAACAAATATTTTTGTAAGTTATTTGACTTATTTAAAAAATTGTTTACTATAATGTATAAACAGTGAGAAAATGATGTATACTAATGTGGAAAAAAATAGATTATTTTCATACAAACATAAAAAAATAAATTGTGATAAATTATGTAATAATTATGTTTAATTATTTATCAACTTTTGTAATAAAATATTTGATTTATGTAAATAATTATTTAAAAATCAATACACTGAGTTGTTTAAAAATTAATGATTTAGTTCATTTATATGACAATTTAATTGTATTATTACATTTACTTTTTTATTATTAACTCATATCAGTTACTATTTTATTATAAATAAATAAATCATTCAAAAACATGGTTAAATTATTTGTTAAATAAATAAAACACATTAATAACAAAATTTGTATATTATTTTTTAAAACAACTCATAATATTTTTATTTAATTTTCATCATGGTTGTCACTATTAATATTATAATAATAAAAAATACATTATTATTTTTCAAACAACTCATATTACTTTTTAATTCCTATCACTTTTTACACATTTATCTTTTCTAAACCAAAATTTTCAATTTATCAAAATAAAATAAAATTCAAAGAAATCAATAAAATGTCATAGAATATGATAATTTTAGTGTAAAAATAATACAGATAAGTTATATTAAAGAGAGAAAAAAAACTATTTTCAATTACTTTTTAAGATCAGTGGCAATATGTTTATATTCAGTATTAACACAAGATAATTTCATTAAATATATTTCTTAAGTTTTATAACTATTTCATGTAATATTTTTTATCTTTAAAGGTAAGATTAACTAATTAAATCCACAATAAAAAAAATTACACTAGACGTAACATACTAGTTTGAAACCCTAAGTACACACAGGTCGATATTTTAGTATGTTTTCTTATTTAATTATTTATTTAAATTTAATATATGTGTGTGTGTTTATATATTTACACATATATATTATTTCGTTGAAATTGTATTATAATAAATTTTGATTACATTTGACACATTTTCAAAAACAATATCACCTAAAAAAGTGATGTTAGATATTTATTTTTTTAAATTATTAGAATATATTCAAATTTACTAAAATAAAACTAATAGTAAACAAGAGGTAGTAAGATGTTTTCTAAGATATTAAAGACAATTAATCACTTTATCGAAATATTAAATTTAAATAACAATTTGCTCTTACTTTGGTTTTTTCATCTGAGATTTTCTATAAATTTGTAAGAGATGTATTTTCGAAAATGAAAGCGGGTGAGGTGGTCTTTTTGCTTAAGATGAATAGGAAGAAGCTGAAGAAAATGTTCTCTCATTTATGGGTTCAAAACATTTTGATCTGATAATTATAGATAATAATTATAGGTATATATCTGTTACTTAATAAGCAGGTTGATTTTAATTAATCATATATTAAATAAAACTAAAGACACTACATTTTTTATACTTAGTATTTAGTAAAATCATGAAAAATTATACTTTTGACACCACTTTTATAAATTACATTTCACACTTATGTTTATGAATTATATCCAGTTGACACTTACTTATTCAATAAAATATTACATAATAATAAAATAATAATTTATTTAAATATTAAATGGTTGTATTTTATTATATGGAATGTAAAAGAATTAGCATCCTGAAATCATCTCATTATTTTATTAGTCTCAATTCTAAAAATTTCACAAATCACATATTCTAACACCAATTTTCAAAATCTCCTACTTATTATCGATATATTTGATCATATTTAACTTCTTTGTCATATTGCAAAATAATATAAAAACTAAAACAAGGTATAAAAGCTTAATGTAAATATTATCGCAGAAGTAAAAAGAAAAAATTGCAATAACAACAATATAAATAAACTCCTACACTTCTATTTAAAACAAGCACGTTTGAAAAACAATAAAAAAAAAAAGTTCAAGATAATATACCAGATGTAAATAAAAGCCTAATGCCAGAGACTACAACAAAAGTCCAAAAAAATGCCAGTACACCAATTTAAATAGGTTATTAAAAACAAAGTAAGCATATTAAAAAAAATGTTGACTAAGAAAGTGAAAGGCAAATGCAATAACAACAATATAAACAAAAGCAAACCCTCAACTCTTAAATTTGTCCTTCAAATCTTAATTAAACTGGTCTAAACTTTCTCTTAGCAATAACTTCACATGAAGTTGAAAACAACATGTGTGTGATTTGTCTATTACATAGTTATCAGGAATAAAGCAGTTCATATTGATAAATGGTCCAGCAAAACATTATTAATATTTATAATGTGTTTAAGTTGATTGGCAGCTGGTGGTTGGCATGATTGAAGCAAACAATTATGCAGTGGTTAAAAAAGGCCAACAAGATTTCATGCCAGTTTGCATTATTAATAACATATTCATCTCCTTCTATTCATAATCATAGCAAGATTTTATGGACATCTTGTGATGTTTCAAATATTTTCTTAGTATTATTTTTCTCATATATAGTAGTTTTGAAAAATACCATGTGATGCTTTGCTGTCTCTATATACAGTACGTGTCTTTCTTCCTTCACACGTTGTCCATGCTTCTAATTTATCACCTCTTACTTTCCTTCCTTGTTTGTTCTTAACTTTTTTATACAATCATAACAACAAACTTTAAATGGATGCTAGTAAGAGTTAACTATAAGAACAATATTCACTTATGTCTCTTAGATGTAAAATAACATTTATCAGAAGTTAAATCTTGAACTAATTGATTAAAATAACTACAGTGCACGTTTTTACATTTAACAAATTTACTTAACAATCTCAAAGCAATTATAATGTCATAAAGTATAAAAACATAATCAGTAAAAAATTAAAATGCACTAAACATTATTGTATTATATTATAATGCAATGAAATTTTTACTATATATACCCAAAAAGTATTTCTGATAGTTGTTGAAAATAAATTATTTTAATGATCAATTACATTTTTAGTCGATAATTGTTATCGTTGATCACCGTCAAAATTAGACTTTGTTTGATTAAATATACTGATTTATTTTAACATAATTAGTTCCATCTGAATTAAAGAAACAATTTTTGCATAATTATATTTAATATATGTGAAGTTGAAAAGAAAATTTTGTTAAAAAATTCAAAATTTACAAAAAGTAACTTGTTGTTCAGAATTAATTTTACAAATTTCAATTATTGTTGTGTATAGTTACTGGTTTGATACTGAATTATTTAATTTGGCTACTTGTCTTATTGGTTCTGGGCTATGAATCCCTAATGCATTGGAATAAACTCCTACAAAATTGGAACCACTTAGATCATGAAGCTGATGACTTGAAAACAAGTAGATAACACTTTTGGAGATCAAACAAAATCAATTTTGAAACTACATTTATCTGAAAAGAATCAAGGTATATACCAATAATCCTTTTTATACATCCTTAATATTAAATCAATTCGAAAACATGTTAAATAAAACATTTTCTAACTTTAGTTGAAGTAACTACGTACCACTTAAGTAGGCTCTTTTCTGATAATGGTGTAATTTTTCTATGTAATGTTCAAAATAGATAAAAAAAATTATTAAAATGGACAAATTGTACCTATGTGACACCATTCATCTTATTAAAAATTCATCATTTGCCCATTTTGTTAAACATTAAAAAAAAACTGCATCGGTTTAATATGTACACATGTTTGATAACTTACCCGTTTTCATATTTTAATAACAATTTAAAATAATTTTTAATAATATGATAATGTTTTTATAAATATAAAATAAAAACTAAAACGTAAAAAGATCTGCACCATTTTAATATCCATCATTATCTTAATTAGTAATATTTTAATTAGCAACAATTAAGAAAATTTATACTAAAATTGTGTCTATGGGACACGATTCATTATTCAAATCTATGATTTGTACATTTTAGTAAAAAGAAAACTTTTATCCATTTTAGACATTATATATAAAAACTGCACCATTATGAGATTTAAACGCACTTAAATATGTTATTTATTCTATTAAAAATGTATTTATCCGAAAAATATAAAGAACAAAAATTTAAAACTAAATTCTATCATTAAAAACCAGCCCAATGATTAATCGTTTTTCTATTAACGTGCCAAGGTTTTCTTTAAATTGATATACTGTATATGTACTGTGGATTGTGGGTATCCATAACTATTATAGCCTCTCCCTCTGTTTTGAATTTAATTACTTGATTCCACATCCTCAATTCCCTTTACAATTCCCTTTAGTAATGCCATCTACTAATGCTTCATTTTTATTAGTGCATATCAATGAAGCTTTTGTAGAATTCAAATGGACTACTTAAGCATCTAAAACATTTTAATATTACATTGGAAGATTCCTGATACTTAACTTGTTTGCACCTAATAATTTATTTTAAACCAAGTGTAATTTAAATTTTATACACAACGATTAATAATAATAAATCTATTTGAAAATTTGAATGTATCATTTTATAAGGGACTTCTTGCAAGATCCCATTTCAAAGTAATATACTTTAGTTTATATATTGTTGTTGGAAATTCTAACAAAAATTTTCAACAACAATATATAATAATTTAAATATCACTACAAGAAAAAGTTAAAGTATCGACAAAATTTTATTGATAGAATTTTATCTATCGATAAAATATCATTATCGACGATTTTATCAATGGATTTATCGATGAATTTATTTTAAATCTTTCAATAATTAGTGACGGATTCAGAAATTTGTCGGTAATTACTAACAGACTCAAAAATTCGTCGGTAAATTTATATACAATAAATTTACCGACAGATATTGGATATTTTTGATAGATTTATCTCGTCAGTAATTTTTGTTTTTCTTATAGTATATGTAGTTGCGTTGCGATCACTTTAGTATTTTTTTCACCATATCAGATAAACGTCATACGAGTTCACAATTAAAATTAAAATATGATATAACAACATATATAAATGAACAATTTAATTTATTATCATTTTCTTTTAATCAAATTAGTTCATCCACATATTTTTGTAAATATTTTATATACATAAATTTTCTTCAATTTCTCACCACAATTTAAAAGTTTTATATATAAATTTCCTTCAACTTCTCTCTACGTACATAAATTCCCTTAACTTCTCACCACAATTCCACGACTTATGAAACTACAATATCATTAACACATATTCATAAATGAATGACAATACATTCATTAACAGCAACATATACACTAATTTATTTAAATTATTGATCTCATTATTATTATATTACTTATGTATTTTTTACATGTTATTGATTCATAACAGATAAATTTATAATTAATATCACATGTAAACTTTAACATCCTTAGTATAAATTAGTTATTACTTGAATGACCTCACTTCTTATCCTTAATAGATATTTTCTCTCATGAGTAAAACAACTCTAAAGAGCATAATTAATTTAATCTCTATCATTCAAATGCTTATTTCTCATTTAACATCTATCACTATAAAATTCTTATAATACTTGAGTGATGCACTCATTGTGTCTCATGTAACAAGTTCCACAAACATAAAGTATATTGCTTCATTAATACTTGAACAAACAATCTCCTTGTTACTTGAATGTCAATACATAATTACATTATCTCAAACACTTCCAGAAACTCTTACATTACTATCATAGATAACAATGCAAATAATATGTTATTTCAACTTCATGTATTATAGAAAAGATAAATTTATTTCCTTTTTCTAACTTTGAGTTATATACTTTATATTCTATGATTTAAGTAATACACTTTTGAACACCCATTTATCATTTATACAATAATAAATATAATTATTACACATACTATTCACATATAGTTACTTGATGTCACTTGTTTATACTTCCAGTATAAAACATATTCACACATTATATCCAAACTTAGATATAGGTAAGAGTAACCGAGTTTAGTAGGATAAAATTATAATAAAGGAAAAAAAATTAAGATTTATATTATATTTATCAACTTATTTATTTCAAAATTGTCTTTATTAAATTATGGATTAATTTGCCGTTTTAAAAATAATTATTGTGTTTAGAAATTATTAACGTTTAATAAATGGTAAAGAAAATTTATGTTTGAAAGGACATATATTTTGAAACAAATGATAGAATGATATTTAATGAATGAAAAGAAACTAAAAGTTAAAATAAGAATAATTGGCAATCATAAAAGCCATGATTCATACTGTTGTTAGACTTGGCACATCGTGTGTAGTCTGATGTTGAAGCTTTGAACTGTAGTATCTCAAAACAACAATAATTATAGAAATAATAATAATAAAAAAAAACTAGAAAAAAGTTGATAAATGTAAAGAATGGGAAAGGAAAAAGGAACAGCTGGCTGACGATGGAATAATGGTTGGTTTAGACTTTCCACTTCTTTTACGCGTTTTTGCCCTTCACCAGTCCACACCAAAAACAACGCAATCCCAACACTTTAAGAAACAAACCGAGTTTAAAAAATAATAAAATAAATACTATTTTAAATATTTTTAGTACATATTTAGTTTTTAAAATATATGTCAAAATAATCTATAAATAATATCGACGAGTTAAATTTATTCCTAAAAATGTCCTTTGCATTAAATGAATAATTAAAATTGCCTCTATAAACTAAATTCATTTGAATAATGTTTCAACTATATACTTATGCTCGATTGGTTTTAAATGAAATTTAAGCTTTTGATTGATAGTCATGCTTTATTAGATATGATGATCACGCAACACCATGTGTTTTTTTCTTAATAATTATGTACGGATACTATCATTTGCAGGTTTATATAAATTCACTTTATATCTTAAAAGAATTTAGTAAGATCTGTAGTTTTTTTTTTTATTCTTTGATATAAGTATGTAACATTAATTTACAAGTAATAGTTAAATTTAATGTATGTTTAAGTTTTTAATTTGTTTCTTGATACGTGCAATGTAGCTTGTGTGTTTTGTATTAGTGGGATTGATACCAAGTAGATTTTCGGGTCTTAAGTGGATGGACTTAAAAATGGAAGAATACAAGTATGAAAATTTATTTGTCTATTATCGCTTCATTACAAAATTATTAGTAAAATATGTAATTAGCAATCTGAAAACCAATAGCAGAAATCGAATTAAATAATTTTGAGTTTAAATCAAAATGAGTGGAATAAAATTTAAATAAAAAAATAGAAGTTTCTTCAAGTTTATTTAGGTGGTAACCTAGTTCAACAAAGTATTCAGTCATAAATCTATCAAATAAATGTTGTACTTTGAGTATAAGTTAAGTATTAGTCTTATATACAAATATTTAATATAGTTTGATCTGAGTGTGATATGGTCTTTAGTAGTTTATGTTTAAGTAAGGATAATACAATTGTAGACTTTGAAAGTATAATATTTATATATTTGAATTAAGAAAAATGTTTAATTTATTCATTTTTTCCTTAGGTGTTGTTTATGTTATGATTGTAATAATAGCGTAATAAGTGAGTATCTCATTGTGAAGTTGTGTTAGATATAAATATACTTACTAAAATGGTATGAGATTTGTTAAATCTATTATATCAGCTATGATCATCATATAATTATTAAATTATTATAAACATGTACGTATAAGATCTTCAAATCTTAGCTTAAAGAGATGTGTTGAAGATCTTATGTCAACTAAAGATAAAAATCAAATTACAATATATAAGTGGGGTAAATCTAACCTAATTTAATTTGATGAAAATAATTTAAACTTAAACTCCTTAATTTTATTCTACATATAAGTTATAAATAAAAAACTTTATATATATATATATATATATATATATATATATAATTATTTAATATCTTATTTATATTCAATAAAATGAAGCGTAATATATATATTTTTCAAAATATATTAAAATATAAATCATTAAAGTATATTGTTATTATTGTTCAATTTCAATAAAATTTAACACGAATATTTACAATAATATGAAATTATAAGTTAACATTAAATAAATAAAATTCCCTTTTTATAAAATGTAATTGACGGTATAACATTTAGTATAATTTAATATATTTCCTTTACTATGTAGATCACGAAGTTATAAGTTTATTTGTATTACTTTATGTTTAATTGTGAAATCGTTGAAAAAATAAACTAATAGTATATACTTTATTGAATCACAAATTGTTATATATATTGAATACATGAAAATTTAATTTATATTAAAATAAAGAAAAAAAAAAACTCAAACGTGCATTGCGACTTTATTTAATTTTGATTAATAAGTTTGTGAACATAATATTTTCATCATAGGTGTCATTTTTTTATTATTCATTTTCTCAATATTAAGTAAGGACAACCTTCTATATTTAATAATCTTGATGGAGATTATTTTGTCTTATAACAACTATAACATATTAAAGGGTTTTCACTCTCACTTCTTCAAGATCCACATAAGCTTATCCATCTTTATGGGTTAAACAATGACTTACCAACTATCAATTTTCTTATTCAATACATTTGTTTTACCACCATTAACTTTATCAATGCCACAACCGACAGCCAACAAACTCTTTAAGAATTCAAGAATCAAGTTTTCATTGATTCCAAAAAGAAGATAAAGTGGCACTAATTTGGATCCTTAGATATAAGTATGAGTGGTTGATGATATCAATGGAGTTGAGTTATTCTTTTTTGGTGAATACCCAAAGTTAACTTCTTTTGTAATGGTTATGTATCACTCTTCATACATTTCATAATTTATTAATTTTTTAAAGCATTTATTTTAAAATAAACTATTGTTATTTTCAAGAGTTTTTATCCAAAAATGTCTTCCCAGCTTCTATTTTTAAGAAGAAAAAAAAAAGTTAGACTGAATAGTACTACACGAATATTAGCAATTATTGTATAAATAAACACACAAAGAAATATGCATGTTACTTCTTATCCTATACAACGTTATATGTAATGTTAGTGTGATATAGAGACCATTTTTATTTTATATAACTGACCATTTTACTGGCTTAACTAATATTTTTAGGTATCAATGTGCTGTGTAAGATATATCTTATACAAGACTTGTTTCTTCTTCTTCTAATGATATGAAAAATAAAAAAATTGTTGTCAAAGACATGTTAAAATATGTGTTAATATATAGTAGTCATGTTACATTATTATTGCTTATATAACTTTTGATATATGTTGTGAAAGTTAACAAATTTGTTTGAATGGCACTGTAAAATTATTTTACATACATAATCTACTTTTTCATTTTTGAAAAAATATACAAGTATTTCCATTAATAATATATAATTTTTTTAAAATATTCGCTTATTTATTAAATTATTTTTTTGATGATGATTGTTCTTAAATTTAATTAAAATAAATCTCACAATGCGTCCAATAATAAATGGTTATGTAATTATATTTTTTATTTTTAAAATAATTATATTTAACTGTTTATGATTTTTTTATATGTGCATAGAAATTAATTTTTTTAAACGAAATTTTTATTTGAGGAAAATGCATTAAAGACTGTGTATAAGATTACAATTTCAAATTTTTTTCTATAAATAAATATTTTGATATTAAATTAGAGTAATCTTATGAAGAGAACTATAGAATCCGGTAGTATTTAATTATGATTCTTAATAACGTATACATATCTATTAATATTTTTAAGTATATCAACTTTGATGAATATTTTTTAGAAAAAAACTTTGATTGGATGTATGAAATCTTTTAAGTAGGAAGTATAAACACAACATCCCTTAAATAATCTCATAAAAATCCTTAAGATTCTCTTTTATTATATCGTTTTGTCGGTTGACGTATATTTTTTTCTCATCTTCCATTATCTATTTATTAAAATTGACAAGACACTTGCGATATCATTTTTTCTGGCTGATTAATTTTTAATTGAGAAAAAAACAGAAGTTTTCATTTTCAATAAACCACGCATGATTTTGATAGACGTTGCATAATTACTTGATAGTCTATTTTTAAGAGCAAAGAAAAAAAAAAAAAGACAAAATAATAGATGTAAAATAATTGTAAGATTTTTTCCTAAAGTGTTATCTATGGACTTTTAATTGAAATTAAAAAATGTATAGGAAATTTCGTTTGACGTTCACCATTTTAATTTTCCATAAAATAAAATTGAAGCAATATGAATAGACGTAACTGATGAACGTGGTCTTGAAAAATATGATTCTATGGGAAGAAATATGTATATAATGAAATTCAATGTTGAAAAGCATATGGTTGGGTAAACAAATACTATTAAAATCCAATTACATATATATATATATATATATATATATATATATATATATATATATATATATATATATATATTTTTTGTTTTTTATTATTTTATTTTTTTT
>Ga0099824_1002040_pt1 | contig 29286 bp, 12 predicted proteins | sample SiratrowhiteBW_FD_76837 | JGI IMG/M metagenome (GOLD analysis project Ga0099824, IMG submission 76837) | Root nodule microbial communities of legume samples collected from California, USA - Siratro white BW | ecosystem: Host-associated > Plants > Roots > Nodule | place: USA: California... | reverse complement strand
TTCAAAATTACCCAATCACATAGGTAGAACTACGTATTCCCTGATTCTTCACCCGTTAAGGATGTTGATACGTAGGAGCAGGGTCAATCCTTGTCGGGTCCTTTAATTTAAAAATTATTATTTGGTTTTTTAATTGTTTTTTTTTATATATTATATTTTTGGGAAAAATAAATATTCTAAAAATCACATTGGATTTTGATTATTTAATTAAAGGTACTGTCTTAAGACAGACGCTGTGGGGTGCTAATACCTTTCCCACGCGTAACCGACTCCCGAACTCATTTCTAGTTCGTAGACTTATTCCTTATTCTTTTCTTAGTTTTTCCATAGTTTTTCATAAAAAAATTATGGTGGCGACTCCATTTCTTTCTTTCTTTTCATTTGTTTTTATGTGGATCGTCATACCCGTTGTGATTTTTAGGTCGCGACAATACAATATTATTATAATAAAGTAGATTTACATTATGTAAATTTGCTAGTAGAAATTTTTCTTTTAATAATAAAGCATTAAAAGAATTTATATATTTTTTATTTAAAACGTCTTTAAATTTAAGTTAAAAAAACTTCTTTAACAAAAAAGTACATTTATTCAATTGAACATTTTTCTGACTTTTTTAAAGTTATTATTATTTTTTTTCTTAGCAGTGTTAACAAATATATAATATGTTTGATTGTACTCATTTCTACATTAGATAATTTTGTTAACGTATAACTATTTTTTTTCTTTTATATGACTTATGAAGCAGAATTAATTTATATATAAAATTCATATAAATAATATATAATTGAAATTAAAAGTTAATGTGTTATAAATTGTAGATTCTTTAATATATGATCTAATCACAGTTATTAGTATAGTTGTTTAGAGTGTATTTAACATTTCAAATCTTAATAAAAAAAAAAACTTACCCTTTGTTATTTTTCACACCATTTATTTTTAATGAATATTTATAGACAAATAAGTTTATGTTGGCATCTCTTAATCATTTTGTGATGATGAATAAGATAATATTATATTTTATGTTGACTTTTTATTATTTTGAAATTAGACATTATTTTTTGAATGGTGAATAAAATTTAAATGTAAAGTGAGAAAATAATGAGTGTTTTTTTTTTAATCATAAAAACTAGTTTGTTTGTGAATGTTTATTTTTGTACTTCCATGATGATTCTGATGTACTTTTGGTTTCTACATTATTAAGCCTTTCAATCATGACTTTCGGCTTTTGCGTCATCATCGCTCTTGGTCATGTTTTTGGCTTTTGTATCATTAGGCCTCTCAACATTGACTTTCACTTTCGGCATCATTAGGCCTTTCGGCTTCCTCATCATTAGACATTCTGGCTATGTCTTTCTGCTTTGGCATTATTGGAACTTTCACCTTTGACTCATTAAGCCTTTTGGCTTTGACTTTCTTCTTTCGCAACATTAAACCTTTCGGCTCCTGCATCGTTAAGCCTTTTGACTTTGACTTTGCAATTTTTATTAACATGCACCTTTCAATCATGTTTATGCGATTCATTAACATGATTCTCTTCGGTCACGTTTTTGCGATTCATTAGCATGTATCTTTCGGTAATGGTTTTGTGATTCATTAACATGTGTCTTTTCGGCCATGTTTTTTCAATTCATTAACATGCACCTTTCAGCCTGTTTTTTCGATTTATTAACATGCGCCTCTTTCACCATGTTTTTTAGATTCATTATCATGCACCTTTTGGTCATGTTTTTGTGATTCATTAACATCACCTTTCGATCATGTTTTTGCAATTCATTAACACACGTCTCTTCGGCCATGTTTTTACGATTCATTAACATGCACCTTTCAGTCATGTTTTTGCGATTCATCAATATGCACTTTTCAATCATATTTTTGCGATTCATTAACATTCACATTTTAGTCATGTTTTTGGGATTCATTAACATGGGCCTCTTCGGCCACGTTTTTGCGATTTATTAACATGCACCTTTCGGTCATTCATTAACATACGCCTCTTTGGCCATGCTTTTGCGATTTATTAACATGCACCTTTCGGTCATTCATTAACATGTGCGTCTTCGACCATATGTTTTGCGATTTCATTAACATGCATATCTTCGATCATGTTTTTACTATTTCATTAACATGTGTCTCTTCGACCATGTTTTTGTTATTTCATTAACATAAGCCTCTTTAGCCATGTTTTTGCGACCTGCATATTCAATATCTAGCAAATAATACACAAGGTTTAAAGAAAACATAGGAATTTTATTGATATGTGACCTCACTGAAAGCTCTTAGGAAAAATTTATCAAAAAACTCATGGAAAAAAAGTGTTACCATGTGCAAAAATGTTTATTTATGGAATAAAATTCCAAACTTAATGTCTACCAACTAAAATAAAATTTCATTTCAAATTTACCGCATTTCATGTTCGAGAGATAGTTCCTCCATTGGACGTAGAGTGTCTATTGTTTCTCATTTCGGATATAAGGTTTTCTCTTAAGTTTTGTATAGTAGGAGTAGGAAAAATTTACCTATCCCACGGTAGGTGCCAATTTGTTCTGCCACTGATGTTTTTAATCCATCTTGGTTAGCCCGAATAGGAGTTGTCCCATTACCATCTTGTTTTATGAAATTATTATTTTTCTAAAGAACTACATTCAAGTACTAAATATTAACTAATGGATGAGTAGTCGAATTGAATATTCCAATATTAGTTATTTAACTTGACCTCCAAGTTGTTGTTTATAATACTTGATAAATATGGAGTTGGTTTTAAAAATCTTAACAAATTATTATTATTATTATTATTATTATTATTATTATTATTATTATTATTATTATTATTATTATTATTATTATTATTGTTGTTGTTGTTGTTGTTGTTGTTGTTTCACCGATGAAGTTATCATTGGATCCAGAGTTCTTGTGAAATAGGGTTAATGTTTAACTAAAAAGGTTAATAGACTCATACGGCCCATTTTTGGATAAAGGATTTATACTTCACGTCTCCCTTCTTATTAAGCATACCCCCAAGCCAAAGAGAGGACTGATACTATAAAATTTCAAGTTTTACATGAAAATTAATAAATTGACATTTTTTGTATTTTTTATAATACATTAATGTTTACTCTCTCTATATCTTTTCAAATGTTCCATTTTGGTCCAGATATCATTGACTCTAGTACAATGAGGATGTGGTGAGCTTAAATGAAATCATGATATCATCTTTTCATTCAAATTTAATGATGTTAAACTGTGTTTCTTATTTGCAATGCTAACTTAAAGTCCAAGCAAGTAAAACAAAGATTTTAGATATCAAAAATATTTAACACTAATATATTATTATAAAATAAAAAAATATTTAATTTAAAAAGTACACTTAAAAATAAATTTTAATTAAAAATTTAAAATATCTCAATTGACTATTAAGGTTCTATTGATACTATAAATATCATTTAATGAATAATAGTTTTTGAACTTTCTCCTAATAAATAATAAATTAATAGTATGTTTAACTTTTTTAAAAAGATATTGAATAGGTAAGGTTATACTATTACTTCAACTTGAGTGTTTAATTGTTATTGGCCTCTTATTCAATTCCAAAAACTTGTTTTATCACTATTTAGTATTGTTGTTGTATATCTATGAGTGTGTTTCTGTTTAGAGGTTTGAAATAGTAGATTGAAGAACTGGAGTTTGTGTTAGCTTTTGGTCCTTTTAGATGCTTCATTATCAGGTAAAAATAAAAAATTAGAACTTGTTTTACCATTATTCAATCAATTTCTCTCTTGCCAATGATTCATTACTAGTTACATGTCTCTTTATCAAATTATCATGTTATTTTTTTTATTAAAATTGTTAATTTAAGAGTTTAAAATCTAACAAAGTAATAATCTATCAGTTTATTAACATAAAAAATTAACAATATGACTATATAAGTATATATTATTAAGCTTCTACTGTTCAAGGATTATATCCTAATCTTCAATTGCAAGAGTGATGAATTGATCTCAAAATTATTTTATTCTTTATTTATTACTTAATTAATCTCAAAATAATTTGTGCAGAGATTCAAGAAAGGGCATTAAAAATTTAGAATTTATAAATTAAATGTAAACACACTTACCAAAGGGCAGAACTGTAGAAATGTGAAGAAGACTTAAAACTTTAAGACAAGATAGTATGATCAAGATACTTATATTCAATGTTAAATATATATTAATTTTTAATTTTATATAAAAATATAAAATATGTCAACTAAAAAATATGAATCAAAATATGAATTAGGTTATTCAAAACTTAAAAAAAAATATTTGAGGTTTTAATTAGCTCGCAAAAATGAGCTACATATACATTTATAAAAGAAAATGAATTAGAAAATACACTTTGAATGAGCAATATAACAATATAATATGTAGATATATCAATGAAAATAAAATTTTGATTCTCAAACTCATGATAAATGAGGAGGAAATTACAAGACTAAATGATTCTACTATTAAAAATATGTATGATCCAAGTTAATGGGGGCATATTGATACTAAATTGAGAAACTTGTTAGTAGGAAAAGCCTTATTAGAATAACTAATATAGATTTTTCAAAGAATAAATACTTTAGACACTTTTTCACATCAAATTACATTTAAAAGTTTCCTAATGGAGAAAAATATGAAATAAGATGGCTAATTTATTCCAAAGATTTAACTAGAGTCTTTTTTCTTATGTAAATTGTTTAATGTTTTTTGTTGTACAAATAAAGTAGAAAACAAAGACAATTGAGATTAAAGAAATCTTAATGCTAAGTTAAAGAGTTATAAAATAACTAAACAACACATTATTAACATAAATGCATAAATTGAATTGGAAATCTCTAAGCCAAAATAAGCTAACAAACACGGTGGAGATTGGAGAAATATTAGTATTAAGTTAAAAAATTATGAAATAATTAAAGAGCATATTATTAACATGAATGCATGGATTGATTTGAAAATGAGATTAAAAATAATAAACTAAATTAATTAACATTCTTAAGTACATAAAAAGAATAAATTATTTTTTAAATGCATATATAACATATAGAATAATGTAACAAATGGGATATCAATTGTTCAATTGACAGGTGTGTTTTTTCAAAATTTAAATTAATAAAATATTAGTTAATATCAATTTGTAAAAATTAAATAGATAACTTTATTATTTATTGAAAAATATATTTTAAATGAAATTAATTACAATAATTTAATAGATAATTTTTAATCAAAAAAATTAAAATTAAACTTTAAATAAAAATATCATAAATTTAATAAATTATTTTATTAATTTAAAAAGTATCATTTTTTTATTTTTGTTTTAGACCCCTGTAATCTTGAACCGTTTGTGATTACTAATTCAAATTGTGATAAAAAAATAATAATTCATTAAAATATTGTGAAATATATTAAAAAGTAATTAAAAAAATTAATAATTCAAATTGTTACGTAAAGAAATAATAAAATAATTCACATTTGAATTATTAATTTTTTTAATTATACTTTAATATATTTCACAATGTTTGATTGAATTTTTAATTCTTTAACGTATCACAATTTGAATTAGAAATGTAATATTTAAGTGATGTTTTCGTTAATGCTAATTTTGATTTAACTGCGTCCACGTTTATTTACGATTATCATTTTTTTTAAATTCTTAACCTTTTCATTTTTTTTCACATAACCAAATATATATAAATAACTGGCATAAGGTATGAGAAAATATAAATAAAGAAGGCAATAATTGACGTGTGAAGTAACAGTGAGCCTCCAACCTAAATTCAAAAATGGTATTGAGGATTCTGAGCGTTGCGGCGCAGAGCATAACTTAGACCCCACACGGATTCTGCTTTATGTTCCAACTTCCGCAAGTTTCGTCACTCTTATTAGAACATGGAACACTTGTCTCCACTATTCTATGTTTTTTCTGCGTCTAAATAATAATTTTTGACAATTATATGAAAGAATAATTGATGGGTTATATGAAATTGTTACTTATTTTTTTTAATGAGTTTGTTTATATATCATTACTTAATTTGTTTTATTTTGGTTTTATTAATTTAGTAAGAAATGAGAGGATGAATATAACTTTTGTGAATTGGTGAAGGCCATCAATAAGAGAAAAAACAATGAGAATGATGTAGTTAAAGTGTTTCTTGTTTTTTTTTCTTTTCTAAGTTTGTAGTTTTTTTAACTAATTTCTTGAACATTGTTTGAGTTTGTAGTTATTCTTAACTAACTCTTTCAGTTTTGTTGGAACTTCTAGCCACTTCTAGTAAATATTTTTAGAATTGTTTAAACCACAATCATTCATAGTTAAACGAGTATTCTTTGAATATAATCACTCCCGACAAAAAAGAGTATTATTTGTGTTAAGAATCCGTGTGAGTCTAAGTCCCATGTTAAATAAGAAAGAGAAAGTTGAACAACGTAGAAGAAAAAAGACCAACAAACCCAATGCCTTCAGGTTTTGGGTTGAAGTGATGTCATTTCCTTGTGTGAGTCGACTCTTGTCTCATTATTGTTTGATCTTCCCTGATGTTTCTCCCCTTGATTTTCTTAGCAAGTGGTATCAGAGCCGATGACTTGGGCAGCGACTGACTCATACGAGTATAGCTTGATCCCTGTATCGAAAGTCCTCCTGACGGAGGTTTCAGGCAAGCGTGTCTCATTTAAGTATGTGAACGACGGTACAAGTGAGGATCATTTTTGAGTGAGATACTCAGTGTTTGAAAATGTTTGTGCTCGAAGAAGAGTGTATTAATGTGGAAGAGGGACTCTCACTTGATAGAGAGATTGTTATGAATCCAAGTAAGTCTAAGTCTCAGTTGAATAAGAATGAGAAAGTTAAGCAACATATAAACATATAAGATAATTTTACCTACAGATTCAAATATTCAAATTCATAGATAAGATCAATAAGTAATTTACTCGCACACTTAGATTAATATTACTATAGATTAATATTACTACGTACCTATGAATTTTTTTTTAGGTAATATTAATAATTAATATTATTACTTACATTATTATTATTAATAGTCTTATTATATAATTAATATTATTATTAATATGATTAATATTAATAATATTATTATTATTAGAAATATATTATTATATAATAATTTATCTATTCATTATATGTAGGTATTATTATATAAGTGTTCATGGAGGAGTAATATTTTGTTGTTTTATTAATACAGCAAACTAATCGTTGCTTGAAATTCTGCTAACCTAATAAGGGCTTATTGACAAAGGCTTTAAATCTATGGACTAATTTTTTTATTAATTTATATTATGGAAGAAACTTCAGATTGGTCTCTAAAAAGTATGAAACAAGGTTATTTTGATATAAAAAAACATTAAAATTTAAAAATATCGGAAAATGTAATTTATCTCTCGTGTCAGTTATATGGTTAAATAATCTTAATTAAAAAAAATAAAAAATAACGTTAATTCTTGTTTAATTTTTCAATACCAATAATTTTTTATATCGTATAGCATTTTCAATTTAAAAAAAATAAAGAAAAAGATATATCCTAATGATATATACATGAAATTTAATTGAAAAGAATAACAAAAAGAAATACAGGTCAATAAGTAACTTTGTATTAATCCTAAAATAATGTTGATAAATTCTCTTAATAATTAAAAATCAAATCCTTACCCTGTATTTAAAGAGTCTAAATTTTGATAACTTTTTAAATGAGGGAATATATCAAATTACTAATAATTTTTATTAAATATTATATAATTTAATCTCGTGATTGGATAGCATTTTCTTAAAAAAGCACTATTAAATTATCATTTTTACATAAATTATATATAAAAAAATTTATTGTTATAAAATTCAACGTTTCATTTATATAAAGAAAAGTTAATGTAATGTACATTTTTCAAATTATATTAAAATATAAATTGTTTTATTATTATTGTTTAACTATAACAAAATTTAATACAGATAATCATAATAATAGAATTTTTTATTTAATAATTAGATAAAAAATAATTTTTCATGTAAAATTATTATTAGTATAATATTTGATAAAAAATTATAATAAAAATTTATAACAATTATCTCTATTCCTAAGTTAATGAATAATTTATTTGATAAGTGGTATATATACACCGTATCAAACATATTCTTGCGCACCTTTCTTCAACATAGTCTTTGCTTTTTTTATTTTTTTTCATAAAACAGAGAAACTCAATTATTTTTACTAAAGCATGATTATTTAATATTTACCAGTTAGTCATTCTCTCATTATGGTAATCAAATCCACCAGAGACAAACGTAGGAAGAAAACTAGGAAAGGAAAGGATCACAATTATTTATTTATTCAATTAATCAACTAATTCATGTTTATCTTGTCAAAATAAAAAAATTGTTGTCTACACTTATGAAATCTGTGGTTGCAATATTAAAATATAATACTTTATTTATCCTGTAACAATTTCAAGAATCTTGTGAATTTATTATAAGAAAAATAAATTTTATACATTATTTTGATATTTTACATAAGTTATATAACCATGAATACGCAAAGATAAAACTTTTATATTAATTGTCAATAGGTCGGTTAGTTTTCATAAATGTTATATGTTTCACAGGAACTTAAATATACCACAAATGAGTCATTCTTATATTTGCTTTTGACTGAATTGAAGTGGTATGTTACTTTCTATATCAATCTTGTTCTATAAATCAACGTACAAAATGTTTTTTTTTTAATTATCTTAAATTTTACTTGTATAATTGCAAAAAGAAAATTACATACAAAAATGCTAAAAGTGCAAAAAAAAAAAATAATAAATGTTCTACATTTTTTAGTTATGCCTTTTTTCCAAATCAATTCGTTATTAAACTATTTCCAATGAAAGTGACATGCACTGAAAGTATCAACTCAAAATTCTAACTAATACGACAAATGTACTAAAACTACAATTAGAAGATACATAGGTGAATGTATTTAAGTGGCAAAATAATGTTTTATATTATTATAATGATATTTTATAAAAATATCAACTAGCATATTTGTAAGAAGTTACTGGTGTATAATCAATTTTATAGTTTATAACAATATCAACTAGTATATGCGTACTAAATTGAGACACTGGATCATACTTTTATATTTTTTTATCTATTTTCTAAATTTTTATCACTTAGAAAATTAATTTAATTATATAACCTTTTTTAAATTTAAAATCTCAAATAAGACTCAAGATTTAAATTTAACTCTCACTATACCATATCAATATACTTCAATCAAAATTCCTTATAAAACTTAAATTTTGAATTAAAAAAATATACGTTAAAATATTCTAAACAGTTTCCAAATATAATAAAAAATAATTTTTAATATAATTTAAAATTAATTTATGCGTAAGTTAATTTGTGAGTTTTTTTTATATTTTTTTATACTCATGGATAAGTAAGTTTTGACTTATGCATTATTTATTTTATTTTTATCTTGCAAAAATATTTATGAATGAAGTTTGATGAATGATGATGTCCTCTGTACAGTTCATGAAGTAATTAAAGTATTAACTTCATAACTTAAAACTTATGATATATTTATTATAATATTAAATGAGTTAACGTTATTCAAATTTGAATTGTATCAGTTAATTTTCAGATTGTTGAATCTAATTTTCAGATATGTCATTCTCAGCTTCAAAAATCACAAGAGGACCCATAATTTTCCTTTGAACCGACACACTTCTCACAGTTCGGATATCTTTATGTAGGGAGCCGCACAAGACAAGGACTCTGGTCTTTTTTATTTTTCTAACAAACACTTTGGACTTTAGAGAATATCTTTGTCTTATGATAGAATGAATAATGAAAAATTTAATCATTAATAATCATTATCAATATTCAATATCCCAAAATATAAACCTTTGCTCATTACAGAAGCTTCAATAGTGTCCTACCTTCTACTCCACTTCTGTCCCTTCTTTATTTGTCTGCATCTCTCCCTGAAGTGCTGAACTAAAGCACCAAAGCTTTGTTGCTTGCAGTTGGCTAAAGAAATACATACATATATACGAAGGCTTCAAAATGAGGGGTCCTTTGGGTGCAGTCATAGGGAGGTACCCTTCAAGTGATGGAACCGCCCATTTGGGTGGAATCATTAAGCAAAACAGAAAATGCAGAGACATAGCTGTTCTTGTTATCTTTATAGCTTTCTGGGTCGCCATGATTGTCAACTCCAGCTTTGCTTTCAGCCGAGGAAACCCATTAAGGTGAGCATCTTAAAGTTTGCAGCTTTATCTGATTGTGCAATGTGCTAATGGAATTTCTGTAAGTGGAAGCTGTAGTTTTTAAGTGAAACTTTAAGGCATGAAATATTGACTTGTTATTTATCAAAGGCTACTTTATAGCTTTTTTTTTAGGTAATTTTGGCATGGATGTTTAATTTTTAACAATATTTGGATTCCCTTGTGTGTTTGGGGAAGGGGTGTTTCTTGCGGTCCAACATTTTCTACTTAACCTTTTCTTCTAAAGTTTTTTGGTTCTTTACTTTCACTAGTTGTTCAACTAATATACCACAAAAATCCCATGTTTATTGGTTGCTGAGGAACTGAAAGTCTGAAAGAAGATGTGAAACTTGATTGTACATGTAATTCTCTTCAAGCGTTTGTTGTTATGGCTGTGTTCTCATTGGTTTTATATCTTACTAGGCTTACTTATGGACTGGACTACAAAGGAAATGTATGTGGGCAGAAGCATGCAGCTCAAGATCTTCGAGAATTGGAGCTCAAATACTGGCTAAATCCTAATCAGGTTTATCAAAGTGGATTGAAGGATAGCCAATTCAAACTTGCCGATGCCCGCAGTATATGCTTGCTGGACTGCCCTATACCTTCTGAAGATTCACTTACTTGGGTGTGTGATTATCCTGAAGGAGATATTCACGTTTCACTGAATGATTGGATTGATATGAACTACGATTATTTTGAGTTCCTTACGCCAGAAATGAGAAACTCTTCACTTCTACTTCAGGGCCCTTGTTATCCTGTCATATTTCCTAGTGTAAATGCTGAGAAAACTTTTGCATTCCTAATGCATTCATAAGTGTCACATTGTTGCCAATGTTATTAAATGGTTGCATCATGGTGTGATGGATTTTTTGCCACCTGCCATGGAAGCGCCATAGACTACAATGGTGTGGTTTTATGGCAGAATTTTGGCCTTCCACCGTTGATAACACTGGTTGTTGCATGCCTGCTAATGGTTCTGTTGTGTGGATACATTACTTTGACTTTTTACCATGGTTGCTAATTATGTTTCTTGTAAGGAAGGTGTTATGTTTAGGTCCTATTTTTCACCTTTCTTTAGGGCACAGGGAGTGGACAGGGCGTAAGGGACTGTCCATATCCTACATATGATGAGTTTTATGTAGTGCTTGATGCTTAGAGCATACCTTTTTTGTCTAGTTTACTGGAGTTGCCAATTCATTGCCAGAGCATCAAATGTATCATTAAAGCATTGGAAGCAGATGGGTGGAGTTAACATCAAAGAAGACATTGTTATTGATAAGTCCATTCATGAATATATCAATTCTCCCTCAGCTGTCTTAAAGGTGATTTTTTGTGCTTTCTACCTTTTTCTTTAATTGATGTTATGAGTATGATTTTTTCTCTGGAAAAGCATAGCCCCTTACCAGCAACTTGGTTTTAAACTGTAAGACAAGAAACGAGAAATTAAAAGAAGTTTCTTGGGCAGGGAGGTGTCCTAGAGATATCAGTGTTCTGCTGAAAAGATATGTTGTTAGGATAGCAAAGACTGCAAATTTATATGAAGTTTTATCTCCTCGGTTCTGTTGATAGCTGTTATCAGATTTCATCTTATGACCAATTGTCAAACCTAGGGCAAGCCTACCAGAATAGGGAATCACCAAGATGAGCTATAGGTTTTGATACCATGCAAGATTTTATTAAAGCCAATTGACATTAAGTGAAATTATCCAACATATAAGCCACAGTCAAGAATTTAGGTAATTGATGTAGACCTTCCCAACAGTTGTAACAAGTAAAAATTGTGGAGGCTTGTTGATATGCATCGTGCTATGAATCTTATACCCTACCTATTTTCACATTACCTTTCTTTCACCCTTTTTGACACTTACTAATTACAATTTTTTAAAACTTAGCTTTGTTCTTTCATTTTATCAGCCTTTAAGCATTATCTTATGTGTTACAGAAATTTGAAGTTTCACAAATACTTTTATTTGCAGAGATACATGGCTGACATTGGAAAGTCTTGGCCTGTGCTGATTGTTTGTGGAGGGATTTTACCTCTGTTTCTGTCTGTGATTTGGCTGCTGATGATTCGGCATTTTGTTGCTGCTATGCCTTGGGTTACAGTGGTTTTGTTTAATCTTCTAGTGGTATCGGTTACAATGTTTTTCTACCTTAAAGGTTAGAATCTCTTCTGGGATATTTAGATTTCCAAATGCATGTTTTGTTTAAGGAAGTAACACTATACAGGAGACAACCAACATATGTTTTTTTTTGTTACATTCATTTTTCCTTTCCTTGCCCTGTATGTTTACTTCCTTGCAGCTGCGTGGCCTATTCATTTTTGAGATCACCATTTTCATACACACCCTGGCATCAGCTGTACTTCTGCATCCTCTCTCATGTATCCAATCAAGCACACAACACTTCTCTGGTCATATTTTTAGTTTGATACATGTTGCAAACATATAGTTAGACACCACATATACTTGTGTAACCATCTAGACCGAAAATTGAAAAGGAATTTTGGACCAGCACTAGAAGTTTTCTACACATAATTATGGTAAACTTTATGACCAGCGGTGTGAGGCAGGATGCCTTTGAAAAGAACTGGACAATTTATTTATAATGTATTTTCTTTGATTAAATATTGGATTTTGAATTGTTATGAAATTATTAGATTATACAGATAATTTTTTGAGTTTGTATGTGACAGCATAGCCATTCATTGGGACTTGGAAATGATCCAGATATCCCTGATCTTCTATGCCTTTTGGGCGTTGGAACAATGAAAAAAGAAATGTTTGCTTGTGTGGAATACAACTCATAAAATATTCAAATGTAGGATGAAAGTATGTGTATAACAAACATACATAGTGTATTGGTGATTAAATTTGAAGTCTATTGTGCTTGCTTCTATTAGTTTTGAATCATCTAGCCAAATATTTCTTTTTCTAGATTTTGAGCAAGCACCAATCAAACAATAATGCCTAATTCTTGACTTTCAGTTGGCTGGATAGGAAATGATGCTATTTCCCCCATTATTGGTGAGCATGATCCTTACATTAGTGTATATGTGAGGGTGAGTATCGGCTTGGTTATGTTCTGATGTATTTATTCTGTATCTCTACATTGATGATTTATATTTATTGATTTATCATTTGAATTCATTTGCAGGAGCTGACTCATCTACGGGTTGTCACAGTCCTTATGAGCTTTATCATGCTTGTTGCCATTCTTACATCAATTGCTATTGTTCGGCGCATCCTTATGGCAACTTCCGTCCTTAAGGCAAGCATAACTTTATTAAATGCAATTATGAAACATGATTTTGTTTGTTGTTTTGGTTCATTGTTTGATTTCTGATTGCAATTATGTGTATTTTTAATCTAAAAAATATTTCTGAGGCTGAACTTCCAATTAGGGTCAGATTTATCATGCATTTTTAATAATCTCTTATGTAAGACAAACATTCTTTTCTGTGCAAAAATTGCTTCAGATGAACTCTTGTCATGAAGTTGGTGAATGTTAAAAAATTAAGGTGAATGCATTACCTACATCTATTATTGCACATTTTCAATGAAGCCTGTTTTAAGCTTTGCTTGTTGGGTTTCTGGGCTTCCTTCCTATGTGGAGAATTGACTCAAATGTGTAAGCCCATTTGTCTTATTTATATAAGTGTAGAAAGGTCAAACTAAGGTCATGTGTGAGAGACTCGTTACTAAAAGTACAACAACTACAACAAAGAGAGAGGAAACAGGTAAAACCATTGTGATTTTCACAACACGATGATTGCACCAAATTTCACTTAGCACCACGCAAATTTTGCTCAAGAGCTGAGCCAATTTTGAACCAGAATCTTGAATCAGTCTAAGGACCAGAACCAATACTTGAACTAGCACTGTGACACATCAGCAAATGCATTAAAGGACCAGAACCAACAACAACAACAACTTAGGCACCTTGATTAGAATTTTGACCAAGCCTGTGAACTTGTATTAACACTACAAATAGTTCCAGAACCACTATCAAGATTAGCACCAGGACCAACACCATTGAACCAGAACCACGACCAACATCAACACTCGGTTAGGATTGGCACCAAAATTTTCAGTGATCGGTATCTCTCAGTTAGGTTTTGTGACAAATTTGGTGACATAATTTTCGAAGATTTTGTGGCGGATTGGTGAAATTGAGTGGTTTTCTTACTAGTTGATACTAAATTGATTCATATAATTCATGGATTAGGCCTTACTATACATACCAAACTAGGGACCTCATCAAGAGTATGGAAGGATGATATTCCACAAAAGTGAATCCCCACCTACACTCCCATCAAATCCAATTGGCAGCGAATCAATAATTCAACGTTCTTGTAAGATCAAAGCCAAAGATTGAATGTCCTATTTTCTATGAAACATGAGAATATCTCATGTTCAAGCTAAATGATGGATTCAAGATCATAAGAACAATATAGGACAATAATAAAAATAAGTGACTGAATCAATTGTTATTGAAAATATGAACAAAAGCACCTGAATCAAGTATTCATGGACTTTGACTTAATGCAAGTTGTTGACAAACCAGAAATTGTCACATTCAAGTTGAAATTGTCTTGCCATGTTTTTTTGATTGATCTTGTGCGATAGAGAAACAACTCAAGTTAATTAACCGTTTGTGGTTTAAGCGAGGCAAGGATCCAAGAAATAAGTTTTGCATCCTAGGTATCCCATATAACCATCGCAAATGGATCCTTGGTTGGAGTAGAAGTTTAGTCGAGAAGACTCGATCTCCCTCCCCCTTTCTCTTTCACAAACATTTGAAACTAAAACATTCGGACATGATAGTTCTTTTCAGTAAAGCAAACACAATTTTTCCAAAGCCAATAAACAACAAGAATGAGATCAAAACCTGTTGACTAGAAGCTAGACCCACAAATTAGAAGCAAACCCACAAACCAGGAACAAGAGATTACCAAAAGCAACAAAATAAAAGGCCACGAACAACCACGCCGCTAAAGGAATCATGGGTTTGATCCAAAACTTGTTGATACCATGTTAGAATCTCTATTTTTATGCTCCTTTCATTAATCATCATACCATCTATAAATATTGCACAGATATTTAAAACCATCAATAGCAATAATGACACAACTATTCTAATTCCTCTAATTAGGTAATCTAATGAATACATAGATTCCTAATTTAAAATAGAGAGAGTATAGTCAATATTTAATTGGAAACTTTAACCATATGATCCTGATTGATGCTAAGAACATCTTTAACTCCTCAACAATTGATTGGGCTTCAACAATAAAGTAAGTCATGGTGTGATCTTTTTGTTTAAAAGATATCAATTTAAGAACATAATCATAATGTCATTGAATGTTATTTGTAGAAAATACTCTCAGCCTTCTTTCAAAAGGTGTTTGAAGCTTTCAATGCTCTGAGTTCCCAATATATTGGGTTCCATAGATTTTGACAAGGCATAAAGTTGAAAATCCATCTTCTTCCACTATTTTGTCAGCCTCGAGTGATGGTATTTTACTATCATCTTCTTCCAAGTAATTACGGAAACCTTGGCCAAGAAACCATAGTTTAACATATGCAAAACAAGATAGACAGCTTTTGCCATTAAGCTTTTTTAAAGTAATTGTGGGGGACCTAGCAAAGGAGTGGATAGGTCAAGATGTCATTTTAGACTATAGAAAGAGAAGAGTGGGGCAACAAAAACTCTCAAGGTATCCAAGAGGACTTGAATGTCAATCTGTAGTGAAAGGAGGAAAAGGGGGTTAGAACAAGGACTGAAGAGGTTGGCGAAAGCAACACTGGTGGAACGTGCCTAGGTGAGCAATGTAATGAGGTTGTGTGCTAGGTTGCTCGTGCCTCTGGGATCGGTTGAGTTCTTCATTGTTGTGCTCAGAGTGCCGATATAGAAGCCCAAGAACAATAAAAGAACGTGCCAAATAGATGAAGTGAATCACACCAATTGGAAATAAGGAACAAAGAACAAACTAAAAGTTAGAAATGAAAGATCTGTCTCGTGTATTTAGTAAGAAGGGTTATTAAAATACATTGTAATGTGTGTCTGTTTCTATTCTTATCTGGTATAAACAACATTCAACCTTATAAAGGGCTACAAAATGGTTACAAGTTAGTTAGATGTACAAAACAAAAATCTAACTAACTAATGTATACAAAGTACTATTGGTTCACCCGACGACCACATGTTGAGACATTAGACAACTTCTAATAGATAATGTCTATAATTATTAGACAACTTCACTAGACAACATCTATAATCATCAAACAACCTATTCAGTACACCAAGATCTACATTTGTCATTTGTATTGTAGAGATGATCCAAATTTGTTGGTTGTCAGAGAGAACTATGGTGGATGGCAGTAGACAGCGATGGTGTACACAGGGTTCTGTGTTGCTTGACAAGACAAACACGACTAGGTGTTTGTCAGAGAAAAAACGATGGTGGCTGGCGACATACCCATCAAACCCTGACGATTAGGGTGGGATTGACTGGCCTTGATACCTTTACTCGAGAGTGAAAATAGAAAGAATGCTTGAGAGATAAATAACCTTTTAGCTTATTCATATATTTCTAAGGATCCTTGCATCAGAGATATTGAGAAAAGATATGAGCAACCTACACATAGGTGATAGATAGGTAATACAAGAAGATAAGTTAACCTATTCTAACAAGCTGACCATTCAAATAAGTTAAACAATTCTGACATAAAAAAAGGGTTTAAGTTCTTTTAAGTTAATTAATAGCACTCCAAAACTTCCTCAATCTACCACCCTATTGTTTATTTCTGCATAGGAGGTTTGATGTTAAAAATAAGCTTGATGGCCATTGTTGAGAAAGTGCTTAACCACAATGGGCTATTGTGAAAGGACACAATAACTTCCATTAGAATTAACTTAAAAAATGCACTACAAAAATAGAAGTATGGGGTGTTTTTCTAATTGAAAAATGGCAAAAAGGTGGAAAGTACGAGGGAATAATGTTTTAACTTTTCTGAGAGAAAAAATGCCTGTTTTGGTCTCAGTAAAATGGATTAGTTTATGTTATTACAATAATATTTAGAAACATCCTCCTTTTCTATTAGTCTTTATGGTTAAAGTAATTAAGAGAAAATACAAACAGTAAATTTTTTGTGGGAGACTCGTCTTTTCTCAATGCTGTACTCCTTCGCCTTGTCTACTTGCCTGTTACTTAGATTAAGCAATTGGAGTGCATCTACTCTCCAAGTCAGGGAAACGCTAATCTTGCTAGGTCTGCATCTGGCAGCAGTAGTATTCACAGCTTAGCCAAACTTTGGTCATATCAATTTGATCATCCGGTGTTCTTGTTTAACTATTTAATGAACAGATGCTTAATATTATATCCTTTACTCTGCCAATGCTATTTTTTGTTGACCATAACAATTTAATTGCTAATGTGTGATATATGTTCTACTTATGGAACATTAATTTCATAACTTCTATAACCTACACTCCATGTAATATGTTAGTTTTCTTTCACATCCAGTTTTCACCAAGTTCTGAACAACTTCTCTTTCACAAAATTGTCACATAACAGAGCCCTTAGTCACATAGTATGATACAACATAGCAATGCTAGAATTATTAATAATTGTGGAATGATGGTACAGCATTGTTTCCCTTATGACACATTGACGTAGACAATCAATTCAGTTGATTTTAATGCAAATATTGCTCACAGGTTGCTGCAAAAGTGATAGGAGAAGTTAAAGCACTTATCATTTTTCCAATCATACCTTACGGTATCCTTGCTGTCTTCTATATCGTTTGGACTTCTGCTGCTCTTCATTTGTTCAGCTCTGGTCAGGTTGTTCAGAACAACTGTAATTCTAACTGCTGCACGTATGACCTCATTGCAAAAAAGGTGGTATGTGATCAGTGTTGTGGATACAGCATTCATTACACGCCACATATTGGAGCTGCCATCCTTTTTCACCTATTTGGCGGTTATTGGGCTACACAATTTTTCATAGCGTGCTTGTCAACAGTGATTGCTGGATCTGTTGCCTCTTATTATTGGGCCCGTGGTGAAGCATCTGTAAGTCAAAATACCATGCTAATAAAGAAATGAACAATTCAGAGGAATTTGTTTTGTCAGGGCAAATTTTCAGCTTCATAATAATAAAGACCAAATTTAGATTAAATGACAAACATCAGGCTTTTGTCTGTTTGGCTGATTGGAATTTGGTTTATCAATTAACTAAACCTTTTTCTTCTGATGGTTATAAATTATCTTTTATATGATATTAAATGTGTTTCATCTTTGTCATTGCAGCCTGAAATTCCTTTTCTTTCAGTATTTTCCTCCATGAAGAGGCTTGTGCTTTACAGTCTTGGTTCTGTGGCTCTTGGTTCTCTGACTGTATCATTTGTAGAGTCAATCCGCTTTCTGCTCGAAGCTATTCGCCGTAAACTAAAAGTCTCCAGTCATGTACCTGATAGCTGGATTGGCAAGGCTGCTTACCAATCTTCTCAATGCTTTCAAAGATGTATTGGGTGGATCATCAAATCAGTGAACCGAAATGCTTACATCATGGTAATTTTTTGTTAATCTTACATAAGCTGTTTATGTCTGCATCTTGCAGATGGATATGCGCATGGTAATTTTGAGCAGCTGTTTAACAGATAAGGACAGTCAAATAGATGTAAAAGCCAACTTTAATCTACTTTTGCTTTGTCATTGTTGTAATCAGAAAGTATGGTAGAGGCAGAATTACATATAGATATTTCATCTGTTAAAAATATGGGGGAAACAATTTTTTTAATGTTGGCATGTTAAGTAGTTTATATAGACTTGTATAATTTATTAATTTGTCTTTCTGCATTTTACTTGTCTTCCTCACATCTGCAGATTGCTATAACGGGTAAAAGTTTCTTTAAAGCTTCTGCTATTGCAACCGAATTGATCATGAGTAACATCCTACGGATTGGACGTGTCAATGTGATTGGAGATGTTATTTTGTTCCTTGGAAAACTATGTGTCAGTCTCTCAAGTGCTGTTTTTGCTTTCCTCATGCTGGACACCCACAAGTACAGATCCGCACATAACAAGATATCATCTCCACTTTTGCCTGTTGTGGTATGTTTATAATCTTGTAAGAGTAGGGCTTGAAAATCAATAATGGTTTAACCAAAGCATGAAAGATGCTAATTCAATTTTTGACCAATAGAATGTGTACTTGGTCAAAATATTTTAGCATGTTCATAGGTTTTAGTTCCAAAACTTATGGATCTTGTTCTTTCTTTCATCATGGAGAGTTAAATTTGTTGCTCTACACATTAGGCATGACCATAATGGATAACATGGCCACTTAAAGGATGGAGAGCAGCAAAATAGTTGCAAAAAATATATCTATTGTAATTCTCCCTTTAATGTTGAATTGTAATTTTGTGCAATGCAGGTTTGCTGGGCTCTTGGATATGTTGTTGCAACTCTTTTCTTTGCAGTTGTAGAGATGTCAATAGACACCATCATTCTCTCATTTTGCCAAGATTCTGAAGAGCATGGAACAGCACAGTATGCTCCATCTCTTCTCATGGAAACCCTGGGAGACCAAAATGAGACGCAGAGACTTACACAAGAACCCCAATGAAGTATTTTCTTGTTCTATTTTCTCTGTGATGAATTTTAACAGGGCTTCAGGATTTAGAATTTTGTTGAGGTGCTTATTTTTTCCAGCCGAGTTCTGTTCTTCTCTTGTATATATGCTATATGCAATGATCAACAAAGGTTCCCTATGATTAAGGTAGCTCTTTAGGTAGTTTTACTTTTTGACAAATGGGTTATTCTAGGATGCCATGTTATGGCCACAACCAGAACAAATTCAATTATTGTTCTTGTGTAATTATAACCTTTCTCAAACTTGCATCTTGTGATGAATTATAAGATCTTCCGTTGTAGGTTCTTGATTGTCAATTCTTGAGTTTCTAAGTTTGCTTTTCATACCTTGCAATACAAACTTTTCTTAAGAAAAAACATTATGAACGCTAAGATATCGAAGAAACAACCCTCAAGGGAATCATATCCTCACAACCAGATACATCATAAGAACCTTAAGTTGCCCCTTTTGTATTACATTTAAACTAATGAAAAGGAGGAATAGGTCAGAAATATAGGAAGATAGGATGCCACCTTCCTAGGATATATTTCTACTTTCAAACTTTTTTAAGAATAATGAGCTCTTTGCACATTATTTTTCATACAACGAGTGCTACAGTTTTGGCTTATTGACCTCAAAGTACATCATGTTTTTAATTTTGTCATAGGATACTTTATGATTAACAAAACATATCTTGTTCCTAGTTGTCCATATAACTTTCGTAACACCAAATAAAAAAGTCTATGTAACAGTTTTGGCTTGAATGCTCCAAGACTTTTGCAAGAGATGAAGAATCCAAGAGATAGAATCAACAACAATGTGGCGCTGCTAACCCAGGCTCAGACATTTTTCAAAAATAGGAATTGTATAGTTTCAACAACTCTACAAAGATGACAACTCATTCTTTTAGTTTTAACATTTCTAACTATTTTTAAATAATTAAATATTGAATTTAAGATATCGTACATGATCATAGATATATTTCAATAATTAGTTTTTAAGTTTGTCATTTCTAAATATTTTTAAATAATTAAATATAGAATATATAATAATGTGTATTATGATACAAGTGTTTAAGCTGCTATCGAATATATAAAAGTAATGAAAACCACTCAGATATTATGTAGAATATATGCATAGAAAATATTTATTATAAAGTCATTTCCAAAGATCAAACATGTATAACAATATTTGAAAACGTTTATTCGAATTAAACTTTAATAGAAGACTGCTCTGCAAACTAGATATGTATATGCTTATACTTATAATTAAACAATATTTTAATGTATGAAGGTAGAGTAAATTATACATTTACATGAAAATTGGTGTAAAGAAATTATATAAATCAAAATTTTAATTATCAAGTATAAAGTCCTACATGGTAATCAATCATTTTCAAAATTACAATATATTAAAACGAGTATTTTTTATATTATTCATTTTCCTTTGCGTGAAAAACTAAAATATAAACTATAGATCAATATGAAAGGTGATTAAGATTTACTTATATTTTATATCAGTATACATTTTTTTTCTTACATACAAAGACATGGAAAGGTAGTAAAAGTTTGGTTAACTCATGAAATGGTAGGAGGGGGAGAGGTAGGGGGATACTCATTGAATGATGTAATTCATATTCATGATAGAATACCAGTTCCTTCATGTAACATGCTAAGTATCAAACTATGCAATTTTTATAATAAAGATTGTCATAAATTGTGCATCCATAGCCATGGACTCTCCACAAGTAATGCACAACCCCATAAGGATCAAGGAGTTTTCTGCAGGCTACATTGACATCCATTTTCTTTAGTGTACAATCAAATTTAACAGTCTACACTTTTTCAAATCCAAAAAACAATTATGATATACTTTTCCATACTCCAGTGTTACTGCTTGATGCCAACAAAAGTCACCATATTCTATAGTTGTCCTACACAAATTAGTAATCTCCAAAAGCACTATTACCTTGTAAAGCTTTTTTTAAGGGAACTAGAAGTAGTCATTGTATACATCTTTGATAATCATACTATCTTCATCAATATACCAGTTAAATTTTTTTCATTTTCCTCCATTGCACATAGTTTATCTTCCACTTGGCATGGAGGAGCATCTCATAACTACTTCAGCTTTAGAACTGCTATGTGCTGAAGATATTGAGGCAGAGGGTCTTAGGAGGGGTGTGGCAGCCCTGCTTGAAGTTTCATTAGCAATCGGGGAAGGGCTAGATGTAACAGCTGTGACTGGTTGTAATTCTACTTCAGGGACATCAATTAATTGATCATCTTCTTCAATGGACAACACAGTGCTTGTGTCTGTATGAATGGTGGAGTCATCAGGGAACATACCATGTCTTCTCTTCTTCCTAGCTGCCTTACCCCATCCATGAATTGTTTCTCTTATCCTCTGTGGGATTAATGCTGCCTTATAGTTTGTTCCCATCTGATATAAACATTGAAAAGCTGTTGTTGCATGGAACATTACAGTGGCAAAGCAAAAGCCCTTCACTAAAATGATTCACTCAGTGTATCAAAACCATTTTTCACGCAACACAAAATGGATTATTCATTATTAAGGAATGTCATTTGTATAATTTGAGACTTCCAAAAACTGAAAACTTGTCATATATAGTGTGATTTACATTTTCAAAAAATTGTTAGTTTTCAAAACAAAGCTGTACAAACAATTGGTAAAGAGGATCATGTGTTGAATTTTCCACATTCACTAGATATAAGGCTTTTCAATACTTTATAAATGGGTACAAAGCTTATCTAATAAGTTGGTTTTATACGGTTGAATTAGACTTAAAGTACACCTTTTAAGATGATATCAGAATGTATCCTAATAAGGTTGTCAGACCTATCAAACGGTGGTGTAATTATTTGTCTAAGATGAGAAAACATCTCCTATTTGTTTCTGTTCTTTGGATTTTAAATCATAAGTTTAAGAAACAATTTTCAAAACTTCCCTTTTAACCTACCTGTGTAACAAGTGCATATAGTGGCAAGGTGCTGTAGCTACAAAGAAACTGTCCTGCAAACCTGCAAAGTTGAAATACAAGGTGCATCTTCATTTGTTGATATGTGTAAACTAAGCCCGTAAATATCCAATGCTGGCATTTTACATTAAATGTCCATGCCAAGTAGTTATTTTATATTTAAAAAATGGCATGTCAATTCTTTATTGAATTAGTTTACACAAGTATTGTATGTAAGAATCCTGAATAAGGGGAAAAAGTATATTTCTGCATACCCCAATATTAGCCTTAAATACAGGAGAAGGTGATTCCTAATAAAGCAAGAATCATATCCGAACTGCCACTGTAGTCAAAAAACACATTTTACTAGTTTAGTCAAATGCAAAATCTCAAAGTTGCCATCTGTATTTTGTATTATGATTCATTAACACATACATATAGTTGTATCTTAATTCATTTTAACTCCCTAAAACTGAATCTTGCTTAGAATTTTGGATAATGTATGTCGAAGCAATATAACTATTTTTTATAACTCAACCTTGAAACAATATGATTCCTATTACTCCATGTCTAATTCTAGGTGGTAAAATGGATAAGAAAGTACCCAGAACCAAAAGAATGAAGCCAGCTCAAATGCATTCTGCCAAAAAGAACAAAGAATCAGAAGTTAATACGAAAATAACAAATTTGAGTAAGAAATTATCACATAAGATGTAGACGAACCATGGCCAACCTGGAAGAGAATGAAATGGATCAAGGACAACAATAGTTCAGGCTTATTAAACCAAAAAAGTTCATCACGAGGCCTCAACTTTGCTTCTGGGAAGAACCCTGCAATTCCAGCATTCTCCAATGCCAAGGTTGCAATTACATGCTGTAGCTTTGTTCCCACCAATAACACAAGCTGTGCATGAAACATAATGATTTTATTGTTGAATGTCTTCAATAATTTACTCAACTAATTTATTTAGCATATAAAAAAATCATAAAGGATTTCAGTGAATAAGGCCATAATAAAATTTAAGCAGGTTAACCAAAAAGCAGTGTATTCTATTAAAATTCCATAGAAAAACCCACCAACTATTCCACAAAGAACCAACCACATGCCATTTACAGCATCTAAATGGTTCTGGAACAAAAGTTTAAAAGTTCAGTTTATCCACCACATTGGCATTTGATGGAATTAGGATAACTAAAGGAAATGAAGGAAATAACTAAGTAACTTACAGATACAGGAATGATAGCTATCCAGAAATATAGGTTAGATCCTGCAAAAACCACCCGAAAAAATAACCATTTGTAAGTTTCAGCAGCATGCAAAACCAAGAATGATCTGACCACAATGCTTCAGTGAATCTTACGGAGAAAAGGGACTGGAAGTATAAGCATAAGGAGATTTTTTGAGCGAAGGGACGGTGAAGAAGAAGCATGTTAAAATCAAGGAATTATAAACTAATTTCCCCCTAGATTCCTTATAGCAGGCTATACCTTTAATGTTGAAAAGCATGAAGCCAACAACAAATCCCCAAAGCGGGCCACTGCAAGAGATTTTACAGACATAATCAGCTTTCAACTTCTTCATGAGAATCAGTTACTGAAAACTAAAGCAATAAAATTGTAACAAGAATAAGTCCAACATGCTCAAGTTAAGAATTTAACACATTATAATCTTGCTTCCTTATTTTGATTATTTGCAATGAATATAGCATAGAAAAATTAAACTACCTCTTAAAACACTAAATACAAATAAATGGATATCTTGTTTCCAACAATTACTATTAAAACATATCATCTTAGAAGGAAATTTAAGAAAATGGGAACGCACATAAAAGTGCACTAGAGATGTTATAATACTTTAGTAACTGAAATTGGCGTCCGAAGAGAAAATCATGAATCTGACTGCTGAATCTCGACTGTTACTAACCTCACACCAACTATCCTTTGGAATTCCTCTTCCATAGACCGAACCATGTAGCTATGGAAATCATACTTTAATGAAAGGTGGTGATTCTGCCATGAAGAATGAAAACATAGTAAGTAGTTCATATTCACAAAATAGTAGTGCACACATGCAACATAGTTCCACGAAACCTGATATACAACTACCACGGGGATTGTTGTTTAAAATTACAATTCATGCAATTACAGACTTGAAATCAGATGGTAGGAAACTAATATTATGCAAGTGCATGAAGTATCCATTTTTAAACAGTCTTTTTCGGTTTCCACTAGGAACTTAGAACCAGAGTTTTCTCAAGAAAAGATAAAAGTTTGTTAATTTTTGCATCTTGACATATTGTGGGATGAGAGTTTAAATAGCATATTAGCCGAAGAACTTTGTGAAACATAATAATTATGGGATGAGAAGCACATTAGATAGCTTGTGAATAAAAACCATCTATACCAAAGACAAATTTTATTGCAAAACTGCGTACCATGATGAAGCCTTTGCGAAGTGTAAGATAATCAGCACGAACCACAGAATGTGCAAATTGTCGGAAAAAGCATGTCTGCAGCTTAATTAAAATTAAAATTAGATATACAATTATACTGAGTAAATGGTTCAAAGTGAAACCTGAATTTACATAGAACTAGATGATTAAGATGATATATAAATTGAGAGTAGGGTACAAGGTACCTTAGAATAAAAGATTCATATAAAGTATGTTTGTTCTCGAAAAATGCCGATAATGTACTATTAGCATTGAATTCCCATAAGTTTGACAACTTCAAAAAAGTAATCATTAAAATTTTGATCATGTTTTACTCAACATCCTTGCTTCCTTGAGAGAAGAACTTTGAAATGATTAATCGAACTTAGTTGACCGTTGCAACAAACTCCTGTTGCATAACTTGTTTAGGAAAACAATTTGATCAAAAGATGAGAAATCTAACCAAGTTAACCATGCAAAGATGGTAAACTCTTTTCTGTATATTTTGATTTTAAACATTCCTCATATCTTCCTAGTTCCTTCATCAAATAAATTTAAGAAACTAAGAAGGGAATAGTAAAAATACAGTAATGAAATAAAACCAAATGGAAACAAGAAAACAAGGGGAGACATGTAATTACCACCCAAATGAGGGAACTGTTTCTGAACAATGGATTTGATGCATGAGACTTCACAAAGGTTGATTGCCTTTTCATAGTCAGCTCTCTTGTGATTGCTGTTGAAACAAAAGAATTGAAAAATCAACTACTAAAATGCTTGTTTATTAAACTTAACTTCAATGGCTACCAGGTAAAAGGCAAACATAATTGCGAGAGTTTGATTATATAACAGATTGTATTAGCTGCAACGACTACATAACTGCGAGAAGAGATGCATTATAGGATAACAAACTTGATCGACGTGCTTTGAAAGTTTGTGTAGTCAATCATATAACTGGAAACAACATTTCAAAGGACTAAAAAGGATAACATAATAGAAATAGCTTTCATTCAAAAGGGCAATGTGCTTACCAGATAATGAATCACGCCGATCCATGTGAGCCTCATCCTCCCACACTCTCCAACTGTGAATCTGGTTTAAACTACTAGTGTTATTATGTCAAACAAAATCCAAAAATGATAAAAAGCTGAATGTTTTACCTCTCAAAGCCAATTAAATAAAAAAGTTTAATAGTGTGTTTGGATATTTTTATAGAGAATTTGAAATGCTTTATGAGAAAATATGTTACTTGGATGACAAAATTCAAGTTTTTTTCTAAGTTTTTTTTCCTCAACTGTCAAGTGTAATTTTTTTGGTTGATATCTGCATGGATTTTTTAAGCCAACTTTACCATATTTTTTGCTAAAATTTAGTCAATAATTTTTTTCTAATATGAGCCAGGTATCTTTCAGTCAACTAGGACCTTTTTCAAGTAAAGTAAGGGGAATTTTTTACCTTACATCGGTCAAAAATTAGGCCAAAAAACAATCTTGACCAACAATGTCAGAAAAGATAATCTGACAGATGCAGCTAAAACGATTGTGGTTGACATTAGTAAAAGATAACCTTGACTCATGTTAATGGAGAAAAACCCTTCTTAACCTCAGCTGAAAATATCTTGAACAACTTTAGTGAAAAGAATTGTCTCCATGGTAAGACATTTTCTTATATTCTAACGTATTCTACCAATAACCTTGAACACACTAAAGAGTGCTCCCCAATTAAATTAACAGAGTAGAAAGGAGCTGAACTTTGTGGATATGCTAACAAAGTTTTCTATATTACATACAACCTAGTTGTGGCAATTAGATCTCTAGGTTTGATAAGGCAATTTTATCAATTTTCAAACTCCTCAACTTAATTCTATCATTAGTTAGCCAAAAGTAGTTCATCAAAAGCTACCCAAGATCCATAAGTAAGATGAGAAAGGCATATGGTAGTCCTTTACTGACAACATAAATGTAATACACATTGTACCAAAACTTATTCAGAATGGCTCAAACTATTTTGTATCATCATTCCAACTTTGCTTAAGGTTTTAAGCATGCTAAAGAAGTAGAAAATTCATTGTGAAAACGCAAGCACATTTTGAAGAAGAAAATTCACACATTAACCATTTTTTTGCAACAATGATAAGTGAGATCTAAACATGCTTAATCTAGAAATAGAAAACAATAACTCACCTTCACAATGGCCAACAACATAGTAAGGCAACTGTAAGATATATGAGTTACTGCCATGACAAAAATGAACCGGTGCAACTGCTCTAGACCTTCATATGAAACAAATGGTTCATAACCCTGAACAAGATAACAAAGTGCAAATTAATGTACATTAATTTAGAGCAGTAAAAGCCAGTGATAGTCAAATTTTATACATGTAAGGTATATTGCTCATGCCTCTTTGCAAGTGCTTGTATTTATTCCATTTAACATCCTCCCAAATACACGATATGTAGAAGCCATCAATAATTTACGCTCTTCAGAGCCATTCTCTTCCATTTGTTCATCAATCTGGGATCGAGTGCATGGAGCAAAAGCACTGTTGTAGAACTTTGACGGAATGCAAATATTAGCTATCATGCGTGAGGTAGCTGTTAATAAGAGTGATATAAACCCGAGTAACATCAATTCTGAAGATAGAATTCCAAAATAATGAGCACTGATCAGTAAGAATTCTTGTTTATATCTAAAATGAATACAATACAAGTATAGTTTAATGCACAACACCTTCCTTCATCTTCTCTAAAGCTGCAAGCAACGGTTTTCTATTAGTTTTCCGCAGCCACTGCAGCCACAGAAAAACATAATCACATATCAGAATTCATGCCAAGGGCTACCACTAAGAAAGCTTAATTAACACTTAATAAAGGATTGTTTTTCAATCACAAGTAAGACAAGTATGTGATTAAGCCAGAATCAAGCTTTAAACTTAAACAAAAAATGAAAAATACAAATTTACACATGCCAGTGCAGATGCATATGAAGAAAGTGAAAACTTCTTTCCATGTAAATTAATGCAGATCCTGTTAAATCTATTTTAGAGCCCAGAAATGAAATTTCTGACCATATCTAAGTAGTTGTGTGGCAAAATACTCATTTTTTTTTTTTTTACCTACCCTTCCCTTTCTCAACTCATTGACAAGTCTGATAGTAGCTTGAGTCTTAACCTCAAGTTTGCAAAATGCCTTGAAAATTGAACAAAATTCCAACTTCTACCATGCAACTTTTTGCAACAACAGAGAAACTAACATCAAGAACCAACATAGATTCATGTTTAACTATTACTTACATTGCTTAAACGGTGAATAGAGCGCTCCACAAGCAGAGAGACAGCAACAAAGACAGTCAACACAGTAGCAACAGACCATGTAGGAGTCAAGGCCAATGACCTTGTTTCTTGTACATTGTTATCCATTTTGAAATACCCAAATCACAGACCAAACCTTGAATATGGCTATAGCTATGCCTAATAAAGTCACAGGCCAACTTCTTCAATGGACTTGAGGCATAGTCTCATCAAAGATCTCCTTAGAAAATTATACAAACAGAACTCATAGTGCAGCCCTTAATCAGCCTATAAATCAATGGGGGAATACTGAATCCCATAATTAGAAATTCTCTTTCATCAACAGACAATAGCAAGTAGTGATCCTGAGTACTAATTTACATACAAATACAAAGATACAACAGATCAAAGGAATAGGACCCAATGGAAGCTCTAATTTCCAATCTCTCCTTCAGTGACTCCAATGTTTGAGCATAAGACACAAATACTTTGGCAAAGCCCCCAAATGAACCTGGTGACTAGCTCCTCACTGCATGTCAAAATCTTCCACAACCATCAAAGACTCTTCCAGAAAAAAAAAAAAAAAAAAAAAAAAAAAAAAAAAAAAAAAAAAAAAAAAAAAAAAAAAAAAAAAAAAAAAAAAAAAAAAAAAATACATTAACCTATTTTTC
>Ga0099824_1002038_pt1 | contig 29298 bp, 7 predicted proteins | sample SiratrowhiteBW_FD_76837 | JGI IMG/M metagenome (GOLD analysis project Ga0099824, IMG submission 76837) | Root nodule microbial communities of legume samples collected from California, USA - Siratro white BW | ecosystem: Host-associated > Plants > Roots > Nodule | place: USA: California... | reverse complement strand
AAATATATATATATATATATATATATATATATATATATATATATATATATATATATATATATATATAACTCTCTTATTTATATATATAATTCTCTTATATTTATATATAACTCAAAGGAGTTAAAATCCTATATTTTGAACAGTTTATAAAAACGTAAATCATATAAATGTGAAACAGGCTGTAGATTATATATATATATAAAATTCTCTTATATTTATATATAACTCAAAGGAGTTAAAATCTTATATTTTGAACAGTTTATAAAAACGTAAATCATATAAATGTAAAACAGGCTGTAGATTATATATACACACACACACATATATATATATATATATATATATATATATATATATATATATTATTTTTTTATCAACAAAGTAAAGAAGTAAAAAAAACATTTTGAGGAATGTTTTAAAAAAAATAAAGAAATGAGATATGTATATTAAAGCAATTTTTATTCTTAAAGCAATTTCTATCAGAAATGTTTTTACGTTGGATAGGATTTACCATATCACATCATTTTAAAAAATGTTTTGCAAGTTTTGTTTTATTACCTTTGTTTTTATAGAATTCATCACACTCTTATATTTTTTACAATTTCTTAAAAAATAACTCAATAAAAAGTTTAACACCTTCTTATATAAGACCCGATCTTAAAATTTGATACTCTCATTAATTTGTATCTCATCAATCTTTATTGTATTTTTAGTGTGTTAAAATTTAATATCTATATTTGTATTAATTTTTGTCATATATATTATTTTTTATATTTCGATATATAATTTAAATGAAAAATATCGAAAACATATTATAAAATACAGCTGACACGAAATTGAAGAAAAAAAAGCATAAACAATATTATAGAATAGTAAAATATACAGTATATTTACTGAATTAGTAATTTATATTTTATTTTTTATTGTTGTATATGTAAAAATTATTTTAAATATTTAAAAAATATAAATAAAAACGAAAATAAGAACATAAAATACATATAAATTGTTATAGATTAACACGTTTCTAGGATATTAATTTTTCTATAAGATATTGTCATCTGAGATGTTTTATTAGAATTATTTATTCTGCTCTCCAAAGAAAATAAACTAAAAAAAGTATTTATTGAGAGAAAATAGAATTTGAGAAAATAAAAGTTATTTTAGGGGAAAAAAAAATTAAGAAAGCGTGAATCGCTCTAAATCAGTTACCGGACAGATAATATCTCCACGTGTACTCACCTGTAGGTGTTGAACACGTGGGGTTTTCTTGCTTGTTGTTTTTTCGTATTGTTGCACGCATATATATAGAACATAGCATCACACTAACTTTACAAGTGAAACTGAAAGCGAGTGAGCGTTGTAGGAAGAAAACTGAGCGATCAAAATGTTGAAGCTTTTGGGCAGTAGAGCGGCTAGGGTTTCAACTTCACGCAACCACAATGGCTTTGCTGCATTCAGTTTCTCTAGGTATCTCCTTCTACTTTCCCCTGGAATTCACTCACCATGCATTCGAGTTTGTTCAATTGCGGATCCTCGTTTAGTTTCTGAGATTTCACCACCTTAATCGTTAATCGGTTCGATACTCAGCCTGTTCTGTGATTTGGATGCATCACCACTAGTTGCATGTGACACTGTTGAAATGTGCTCTTTGGAAATTTGATTCTTTCGACTATAGACTTGATTTCTCTCGCTAAACGATGTTAGAAATTTATATTCTTACAATCATTTAGGTTTATCTCAACAGACAGGAGAAAAAAAAAATGATCTTGTTCCTTATGGTTAAGTCGTTCTCTGCTTACAAACAGCGATATATACGAGGATACCGTTTGTTACAGAACATTTTAAAATGTTAGTTCTGTATATAAAAATTGTCTGAGTAACTAAGGGTTTAGGAATAAGGCATTTAGTTTATCATTTCCTAAGCTGAGTGCTGTCCATAAATTAGGCAGGCTAAAATTGGAAAACGGATTCATTGATTTATTTGTTACATAATCAGTCTATGTTGGTATGGTATGTCTATTCAAACTGACTGGGTTAGATCGTTTTCTGGAATTTAGGTCAAGAGCAACTGGAGCATTGTTTTATTTTATATTGTTTAGATAAATAACTCATAGAAATGCTAGCAAAGTCGTTCTGCAATTTCATCCAATTCACTTCTTGAAAATAAAAATTAAAAGATAAAGTATTAGCTTTAACTGGTAATTCTATTTTATTTCGTTTATTTTGTTTTACACTATCTGATTATTACTTTATTTCATTAATGTAGATTTTAACTCAAGTCTTATTGTGTTTTTTGAGCGCTGAATTCATATTTTTACATTATGTAATAGATGTGTTCATTCATTGCAATTTGCAACTGTTGAAGCAGAAGAGATATCAGGTTCGAAGCCTGCTGAAGTTTTGAACCTGGGTATGCATCCTAACTTTTTATGTTTTTGTTCTTTGCATAATACTTTGTGATAAATTTGGTGCTCCAAGATTTGAAAAGGGTTACCATCATAAAATGTGGTTAAATCCTTTTCCATCTACATTTTTCATGATTCCGTCTCCAAGGTGTCAAACCTGCTTATCATGTATTTGTTTCAAATCCAAAAGCAGTTTGGTAAATTTTATGTTCATCACAGAATTTGAAATGTGATGGAAACGAAAGGATTCCTTAATGTTCTTCTCATAATTCTTCTATATATCAAAATCTGATTGGTACCGAGTGATATTGTAAATTTCTGCCCCACATATTTATAAATTCATTCATTTTTATCAAACTTGCTGTGATTTGTTGGCTATCACTCTGAATGTATTATCTCCACTTTCAGTGCAAGGTAAATGGGTAGGATCTTCAAATTGGAATACAGTTGTAGATCCCCTAAATGGAGACTCATTTATTAATGTTGCTGAAGTTGACGAAACAGGCATTCAGGTGAATCCATGTAGTGTATTATTTGCCTTGTTAACTAATATTTATTTTGAAATATGTTCCATTTATTGCTCAAGTAAAGAACTGCTGCTTAGTGAGAATTCATCTTTATATGTTCAAGGCTGTATTCTTTTTATTCCTTACTCATCCCTCAAACTAAGAGATATAAGGCGTTTATTAGTCAGCCCCCGCCACACCTATTTTTTTGAATAGGAGGTCCAAGTTCAAACCTTGAACCTCTGTTTGTGAGACAGGGCTGTCACCTTGTGAAAAATGAAAAGAAATAAATTTCTATTTGAAGGCTATATATGAGTTGCTACTTGATTGGAATTCAACAGTAGTTTGTGACTGAGAGATATTGACTAAAATTTTCCTTGTTTGACTTACCAGCCCTTTGTGGAAAGCTTGTCCAGCTGTCCCAAACATGGTGTACACAATCCTTTTAAGGCACCAGAGAGGTAGGTGCATAGATTCCTTTGTATCTCTTCATTTTCTTTGTAGAAATAGGAACATATAAAATATATATTTTCTTTGTTGGATATGTTTGTCTTGGTCAAAATGAAATAATTGATGGGGTCCTCATCCTAGAGTATAAACCTTTATGCTTTACGTTGTCTATTATAGGACTGTTGCCGTAATGGCATTTTGCTAGAGTTATGCATAGGTGGATTATCTTGATTAATCCCAGAGGTTTCAGCATTTTTGGTAAATGATACAGCAGTTTTATGGATAGCAAATAACATGACAATTTAGTTATTTTTCTTTTGAAACGGAAATGTGATGTTATTTTCAGATGATTAGTTTGTTAGGTTTGAATGGAAATGTGTAGGTGTGTTTCCATAGTTCCTGACTTAACAATGGTTGGATGGTAGAATGAACTTCCTAGCCGATTAGCTAAAATACATGGAACCCTGGTATTCTGAAGCCACCTATGATAAGAATGAGAACAAATAAACTTTCTGATGTCACAGCTTTCATTTTTACTCCAAAAAAGCAACTGAGTTGGGCATGATATCAATGCTCATGCTCTTATTATGACTATCTTTATGAAATTTAATTTGGTTTCTGCTGTAAATCTTTTGCAGATATCTCATGTATGGAGATATATCTACTAAGGCAGCTCACATGCTATCACTTCCTAAGGTTTCAAACTGAAGAAAGATTTTTTAAATTTTATCATTATTCTTTTAATGTTACTTCATTATGTATTGTTCCCTATTGTATTCAACATCAACTTTTTCTTTAGCTGGATGCTTTAAATAATTTAGACTACATGGCCTTCAGGTTTCAGAATTTTTTACAAGGTTAATACAAAGAGTTTCTCCAAAGAGCTACCAGCAGGCTTTTGCGGAAGTCTACGTGACACAAAAGTTTTTAGAGAATTTTTGCGGGGATCAGGTATATCAAAATAAGACATACTAGTCCTAAATAAATGAAAATATGCCATTCTTTGAATGGAATGATGGAAGAATCTAAATTACCCATTGAGTGATAGATATCGATCAATTTCCTATCTTTTGTTGATGCCTAGATTCTTCATTAGTGGAAGAATTTAACACTGATATATGCACATGTTCAGGGACACTCACACATAAGCTCACAATTCCTGTAATGATTTCTTCTTTGTTGTTTCATCTCAACAAAATCTTGACAGGTTCGTTTCCTAGCAAGGTCTTTTGCCGTACCTGGAAATCATCTTGGACAACAAAGTCATGGTTTTCGTTGGCCATATGGTCCTGTAAGGGTTATGTTTTGTTTAGTTATGTCATGATTATAATTGATATGCGTGATATACTATCATATTATGTACTAAAGGCAAAAAATGAGTCTGTCATTCTCTCATAAACTGTGCTTTGTTTGGTGTATTAAAATTATCAATTACCTTATTGTCACACAAGTCAGTTTATGAGTAATTGGTTAAGTGTGCTCTAAGGGATGGAAGGAATGAAAAATAAAAGTAATTGTTCCAATATAAAACCTAGTTAAATGTAATAATTCTGCGGCTTCAGGTTATTATTAAAAAGGTGGATTATGGTGTAACTGTTAATATGTGAATTCAGCTGTATCCATATATCAACCCGTGTACATTGACGACCTTGGCAGGAGTGGATGATTTCCCTTTGGTTCTTTAGGTCTTTTATCCCAAAAGGAAAAAAAAAAACATTACATGGAATTTCAGTAAGTTACATATGATAATAATGAAAAACCCTGGATTCAGGTATTCTTACCTAGTAGAAAACTTAATTTATCGAGGTAAATGATCTGATTGCTATTTTTGATCAAAGGTAGTTTTTTGTCTTCTACAATAAAGTATATGTTTTATAGATGTGACTTGACTTCTACTCAAGAAGAGACATTAAAAATAATGAGACGCTTTCCGATTTTGAATTGAATTTTGCTTAGATTAGTGATGCAATGTGGAGAAGTTTTGAATTTTTTTTTCGTCAGTGCCTGATTTAGATTTTTTTTTTCTTTCACACACTATAAACATTTACCTTTCACTCCTGTTGTAATCTTAAAGCTGAAAGTCTGTTCTGTAGGTGGCAATCATTACTCCTTTTAATTTTCCCTTGGAGATTCCCGTCCTTCAATTGATGGGTGCACTTTATATGGGCAACAAACCAGTCCTTAAAGTTGATAGCAAGGTGAGTTCTTTGGGCAATGATTTTGGGATACTTTATGAAGTTGCATCTAATTCAAAATTCATACAGGACTAGCTTTAAGGCTGCATGAAATATTAATTGAATCAGTTATGATGAAAATAGTTGTGATGCGATGTATTTTTGGCTGTGCAATTGTGTGTGTTAGGGAGGGGTTTATGCCTAAAGAAACCATTTTATTTATTGCTTTTTGGCATTTTTGTTTTGGCTCTTTCAAACTGTTTGATTTCTGAAATGTTAATCCTTTTAATATTTAATCTTTGTGCTTATAATACTGAATATTATTGACTTTTGTTGTAGGTGAGCATTGTCATGGAACAAATGTTGCGCCTGCTTCATACCTGTGGCTTACCCGTGGAAGATGTAGACTTCATAAATTCAGATGGGAAGACAATGAACAAGCTGCTACTGGAGGTTGTTTGTTCATCGAATGCTTTGATTTTGTACAGGATTATATTCATAGTTCTATTTCATGATGATCTCAATGTTAACTCATATTGACCTCTATTTACAATTTTGTCCGATGATATTTGTACATGTTTACATGTTCCTTTTGTAATTTGATATCGGATCTTGAAGTAGTATTAAATTTACAGGCAAATCCACGAATGACCCTTTTTACTGGTAGTTCAAGAGTGGCTGAGAAGTTGGCGCTTGATTTGAAGGGCCGTGTTAAATTGGAAGATGCTGGATTTGACTGGAAAATACTGGGTCCTGATGTCCATCAGGTTTCTTACAATTTTTTTTTTGGATATCATAAAGGCACTAACTTGATTTCAATTCTATAATAGTTTCTCTATGGTTTCTTGGTTCAGGAAGATTACACTGCGTGGGTATGTGATCAAGATGCATATGCATGCAGTGGTCAGAAATGCTCGGCCCAATCATTATTATTTATGCATGAGGTTTGTCACATTGGTTATCTTGAGAATTTTATTCATGATTAAATGTCCCCAAGAACTACAGTGAAAATGTACATTAGCTTAGTACTCTGTAAAATGCACTTATGTATTGTGTTTTTACTAACTTAACTGTCTCAATCTCTCTGGTTCAGAACTGGTCTAAAACTTCCTTGCTATCTAAGCTGAAAAATCTTGCTGAAAGAAGAAAGCTGACAGACCTTACAATCGGCCCAGTCCTCACAGTAAGTATTACATGGCTGTCATTTTCCCTTTTAGTAATTGAACATGGATTTGACATTTAAAGTTGTTTTTGTGATCTGCTTGAAGTTTGTGACAATCTATGATGCGTAATATATGCAATGTTATCAGAACTGGACTTATCATAGCCTGTCAGGGTACCAAGTCAATATAGTACCTGTTGAACCAGTAGGCCATTGCCTAAAACACATGAACCGATATTTATTAAAAATATAAATGTGGAGAAAATTTAGTATATAAATTAACTGTCATATACTTTCCAATCAAATGTCTAAACTTGGTGGTTATGAATCCTTTTACGTTGTCTAAAACTGGTGTTTGATTTCCCGTTCCATGCACTAATTTTTTTCACTTCAAATTTTAGAATTTAAAAAGTGATTCTCCCTGGAGCCGAGTTAAAACAAGTTGAATGCAATTTACCTTTGAAAGACAAACTGAACCGTTATAGGTCTGGTTAGTGTTCATCTGGTCAAACAGAAACCGAACTGTTCGGTCCAAATTTAATAACAGTAGAAGAAATATGGTATGGATCTGGTACAGCAATACAATTACTCTAAAATTATATAGAATACAACGAGTAGGATAAATATCTAGATATAAATAACACATAATAAATAAATATTTAACTGCAATTTTGAAAATTTAAAGCAAGAACGTGCTTCTTGAAAATTACTAAAAGTAGAAAAAAAATTACAAGTATCTGGCACTGTAAATGACTTCGTATTTCTATTATAAGAATACTATCAACTTCATTCATTTCTCTAATCATCCATACAACACAGTTTTATTTATTTTTATTTCATTAAGATGATATTTATACGGTCTATATTATACATATATGCTTCTATGTCTCATACTTTACATATACAAATAGGTGAAGTATCCAAGAGTACGTAGTGGATGCCAATACATGAAACAAATAATAGTATTGATGCTTCATTGATGAAAATTTCTTGAAGTTGATGAAAGTTCAACCACTTTGTAATACTTTTTAAATTTAATTATTTAATTATGTGAATGGATTTATGTGCAATGTAATAGTTTCAATTCTCATCCTTTAATCCCTTTTACCTATTAACATTTACAAAATGCATAAGCTATCCATGCTTTTTCTGTAATGATTAAAGAAGGGAGAGAGCTGAGGTGAAGTGGGAGGCAAATATAATAAGGGTCTGCTTGCAGGTTAACTACCATATGTCGCCAGCTATGCCATTGATTTGCAGGTTAACATTAGGCAAAGGTCTAACCTATGTATATTCAGAAAGAAATAATTTTTTGGCAAACTGTTTATATCCAAATAGGATGTTGTAATATTTATTTACTGTTTAATTTATTTGATTTGGAGTTCTCGATGATTTTTTGTCTTATATGCTGCAGGTTACTACTGATTCAATGCTTGAACATGTCAATAAATTGCTTGAGATACCAGGATCAAAGCTGCTTTTCGGAGGTCGACCTTTGGAGGGTCATTCAATTCCGTCTATTTATGGTGCTATTAAACCAACAGCTGTATATGTTCCTCTTGAAGAAATTATGAAGGATAAGAATTTTGAGCTTGTGACGAAAGAAATATTTGGACCCTTTCAGGTATGGAAAAGGAGACTAAATATATGAAAATAAAGTTTGCAGATGCGTGTTTGGAAAAAAAATATTTGTTTATTCTATTGCTATGTAAATAATTTCTTTTTATATTTTTTTTCAGATTATTACTGATTACAAAAATAGTGAACTATCAGTTGTATTGGATGCTTTGGAAAGAATGCATAACCATTTAACAGCTGCTGTAGTTTCAAACGATCCTTTATTCATACAGGTAAGAATTTGATCAGTTTTTTAATGTATGTCTTACTCCTGTCAACTTTCCTCATTGCTCATGTTAGTCATAAAATTATTAACTCCTCGCGATTTCATATTTGATTCATGAAACAAAATTATAGAGGTTTAGACTATTATCATTACTGCACATATGTAAAAGTATATTCTGTATAATAGATCAAATTGCCTGCAAGATTTTATGGTAATTAGAATTCAACTACAAAGTTTAGATGACCTGTCTGCAGAGCACATAAATGAGTATGATATGAAATTTTCTGAAACATTATCGTGATTTGCAGGAAGTTATTGGCAAGTCGGTAAATGGTACTACTTATGCTGGTTTAAGAGCAAGAACAACCGGAGCACCACAGAATCACTGGTAAATTGATTTTTTTAAAATTATTTTACTTGTGAATTAATAACTAATGTTTTGTTGAAACTAATAATTTCATTACAGGTTTGGACCTGCCGGTGATCCAAGAGGTGCAGGAATTGGAACACCAGAGGCCATAAAACTTGTATGGTCTTGTCACAGAGAAGTTATCTATGATTATGGGCCGGTGCCAAAGAATTGGGAAATTCCTCCATCTACTTGAAAACAAAATCCTATGATAGGAATAATAAAAGGAGGAATGCAAGACTAGGATCCTTTTTGTGACAGAAACATTGAGATTAGGATTGTAAATGGGGAGGAAGTTAGTAACATCTAGGTTATGCTACAAGACCCTCACAACATGCTTAGATTTTTAAATAAATTGTGGAAATTGAATTTTGATTAGGATCTTTTATTACTAATATATTGTTGTGCTTATCATTGGTTGAGGTTCTGACGTGATAAAATGGAAACAACTTTTATTGGTGCCAAACAGACTAGAATAGATCATGAACATTTCATAATTTGAAGAATTGGATAGGTACTTTGCACAATCTAAATTTAAAGTTTCTGCCTAGTGTAGGTGTAGTAGCATGCGCGCGGAAACCATTGACATTGTGACTGAAAAGATGTCAAGAACTAATATTATGAAAGGACAAAAGAAATTTAACTTTTTGTCTTCAGAATTGCTGGTGTTTAATAATCGCCAATTTTCTTTGCAGTCACGTTCTAGGTTGTCATACGACCTGGATCCATCTGATTCCAACACCTTGGTTGTCTATCAACCAAGTTAATCCAAGACCTTACCTTGCATTGCATGTGGTAAATGTCCAAATATTTTCTTGCATATTAAAGTTCTATTGATGTCCAGTATGTTTAATTCTAAGAAGTTGAGACAAAATCTTCCTGGCTAAAACATAGACTCTTAGACTTGAATGCTGTCATCAATGTTTTCCTACAAACCCTAGGTGACCATATATTTTCTGGACCATTTTTACGTTCTTTATGGAAGACGGTATAACTTTAATCATTAATCTTTGATGTTTTGTTTATATTTCTTTTCATGAATAGACGACCTTTCATGATTTTTGTTCTAGTAAATTTTTTTAAGAGGACTCTAATTAAAGCATTTAATATGTTGATCAACTTCTATTTTATATGTTATTTTATTAACGGTATGTTCCATAATTTCGATAATGTATTTATATTTTCTAATTTTCGAGGAGTCACTTTTCCATTCCTAAACCACATACGTAGTTCAACTTTTATAATTATATATACTTTCCCTATTTCGAGTCAAAAGGCGAAAGGGTATAATGTCATGGGTGATGATAGACAAACACCCAGTTTTCTAGTAAAACACTCGTTCAACATCAATAATATATTTTTATTTTAAAATTTAAATTAATTTTAGAAGAATCAACTACAGATTTAAAAATATTACTTTTTATTAGGTGTAGGAAAATTAAGAGGTGTACGCGTAAATTTTTTCAATTCCACTAAAAGTAAATATTTGAAAATTTTCATATTTTCAGTATTTATATTTTAATATTTGTAGTTTGGATCAACATAATCCAGGTTAATTTGACTCCGACGTAGGTATGAGTAGGCTTAACTTGATCTAGTTTTGATCAGATTTGATTTGGTTTTGATCTGACTAAGACTTAGTTTTAATTGGATTAGACTTGACTTGGTTTTTATCGGATTAAGACCTAGTTTTGATCAAACTAGTCTTGATTTGGTCAACTTGACTTAACTCAATTTGGTTAAACGTGGGTCAACCTTGACTCGAATGAACGAAGACCTGTCTCGACTTGACCAAATGTGAGCATGTCTTAACTTAATTCAACCTAAGCTCGAACCAGCTTGACCTTGGCCCTAATCGACTCAACTCGATTAGGTATAACTCAGCTCAATCTAGGACTACACTGAATCTACTCAATCTGGGCCAAGCGACTTTGGCTTATCTTAGACCTAGGTCTCAAATTGGATTGAAACTGACTTTACTTAATGTGATTTTATATCAATTTGCCTTGACTCTAACCAAGGTTGCCTTAGATGTTATGCGAGTTTGATCTTCAGTGCTATCTTACTTACATTTGACTTGATCTAGAATCTCATAACTTAAATATAAACTCGTTTGTTTGCTGCAAATTAAGAATAACTTTTACAAATAAAAATCCTAAAGAACTTTGAAAAATTAACATCAATCAAAATCTTCAAGAAAAGATTACCAATATTTATATTTTTAAAATTTTAATAATTATTTAATATTTAAGTAATTTTATGAATTTGGTGGTAATTAAAATACATTGTCCTTAAAATTTACTAAATTTAATTTATCTTATTAAAATAAAACATTTGAAAAATAAAATAATTTAAAACGAGATCAGTTGAATATATTTGCAATGTTTTAAAGATTATGAAATTTTCCATTTAAACATAATGTTAAGCTTGTATAAATATCACGAGATACATTCAAATGATCATAACAATCTAAACCATCTAAATGAGGACTCTTACTAAATATAGATGTTGAAATGATTGACATATATAATTTTCATAAAAAAAAAAATAAAGTCCAAATGGTTTAATCAATGAAGATGGTGTATCGTCCTAAAACTATAGTCACAGTAAACAAGAAACACCTGTGTCAAAATTAGTGCCTCTTATACCCAATTGACCTCCTTACAAAATAATGATTTTTAAATAAAATAATTATAAATCCACACCATATTTAAATAAGAATATTATTTAACATAAATTTTAAAAACATATGAATATGTTTACAAGACGAAGTTTAGAAATCAAAGCAATGTAATAATGGTATGAAAGTAATTTTAATGAAAATTACATGTTTAATTTTTTTTATACAATACTTTTATATTTTTTTAATATCTATACATAAGAAATATCGTATAAATTATTACTTTACCGTATAACCACAAAGACCATTTTGATCTAATGTATACTAGTGTAATTTAAGTATATATAATTAGTGTTGGTGCAATAGTTAACTGACTGGTATTAACATATGAAAATTGTATAAGTGTTATATATAACTTTTAATTAATTGTAATAAACTTCATATATGAAGCACTTAAACTTGATAAAATAATTAAATAAAATATATTTCTACTTAAAAATGACTTATTTCTTCTATAATATTTGTAGTTTTATAACTTTTTGATGAAATTGATATAAATATCTTTTAACATATTTAAACAATGCTTAATTATAATTAAATTTATAATAAAACCTCATACATTAAACTTATAAAAGTTTAACCAAACTTTTTATATAAATTTAACCAACCTCATACACTAAACGAAATACTATTTAACAATTTCTATAACTTTTTTGGATTCTGTTTATTATAGTAGTTTTTTCTTTACGAAATTACACAAAAATATAAAAAAAAACAAATATTATCATGATCACTAAAATTGTTATTATGATTATTATTGACATGATTATCATTATCACTAATAGCCTATAATATGATTGTTTTTATCATTTTTTTATTATTTCTACCACTATTATGCTGAGTCAAATTTAATTATGTTTTTTAGCGATGATTAAAGTACACATTTTTTTTTTTAAATTATGTACTCTAATTATATTTCTTTTAATATGTTATGGTCATCTCTTTAATCTTAAATTCCAAATTTCAAAATTGTTTCAAAATCTAATAAATTAGGTACTGTTCACACTTTGATCATGAGTGAGAAAGTAAACAATTGATTTGAAGATAAAATAAATAAAAAGTAAAGTAATTTGATTTATATAAAAGATAATGAATTTAAGTACAAATTTTATTAATAAATGTGATTGATTTGGTTGAATGAATGAAGGTTGATAAATTATATTTGAATTTTTTTATACAAATTTCAACGGGTAAAAAAATTAATATATTTTCAAGGGATAAAGGGTCTTATTTCCAATATGAAATATTTTTTTTAAGTAGGGTGCCAGTACCAAAATAAGGTGGGACAACCAGAATTATCCCGATAAAGTATTAATTATACACTTCTGTTTAACACTTAATAAAAAAATTTTATGCTTTCCAGGATAATCTTATCAAATTCAATCTGAGTTATCTCAAGTATGAGAAAATAAAGTAGTATTTTTTAAAAAAAAAACTTGCTAAATTATTGAAATATAGCTAGCTACTTTTTAATTTTTCAAATTATAATGCATATCTCTTCAATATATAGAATTATCAAAATAAAAGAACTTAAAACAAGAGTAAAGTAAATAAAAACATAAAAATAATAAATATAAATAACAACAACAAAATAAACATACAACCTTAAAAACATTACTACAATAGCAATGTAAGAGTATAAACTATTATGTTATTAATTAAAGAAATAATATTATAGAATAATACATTAAATAAATGATACAAGTTTAAACAATTATAATTTAATTATAAAATATCAAATACAATAAATTTTTATTTTATAATAAATGTCTTAAAAAATGTAAAATAATATTTTGATTAATTAATATTTTACTGTTTAATTATGACATGCTTACATAACTTTTAATCATTACAAAAATGAAAAGAAATAATTTTTAAATCAAATTATTCTTGTAGATTAAAATGACAAAACCCTAAATCCTGGCATATAACAGATAGGGAAAGGCTGTTGCACCATTTGGTTCTTATTGCCGGCAGAGTCGTCACTCTTCCATTTTGCTGTTCTCTCTGGTCTTGTTCGGATTCCTTATAGTTTTCGGGTGTTTTCTTAAACTCTTTCGATTGTTTCTGTTTCTTCCTCTATTCTGCTTCCTTCTGTCAACGTCTCTCAAATACCCTTCCAATTGCGCGCCTGTGACTGTTGCAAAGGTAACCCTTTATCTTCTCAACCTTGTTCTCTCTGGTTCTTACGAAAAAGTTGTAAAATTTATATTTTCATTATGTTCTTGCATTCTATGTGTTTGTGTTAATGCTCATCGTCTGTGGGTCTTTGACATTGCCAATCGTTGTTGGTGGTGAGTCAGTCCTTTTTTCATCTGGTACATGTAGTTCTGTTATTTCTATTTACTTGGCGTATCGGAGATTCAACTCTTTTCTATTATCCCCGGTCTTCTAGTCTGTTAAATCTTTATGATACACAGTTTTAGTTACAGATAGTCTATTTTACACTGGAAAGAAATTTGTTGGAGGGCATTGCCTAGAGTGTTGTAAATGTATTAGTACTTCTTTATTTTAAAATAATTCTTGTCTGTGGGAGCCTCTTGACCTGATAAATATTTGTATCTCACTAACCTGTTTGTATAGCAATATTGACAGTAATTGCATCTATAGTATACACCCTGGGTGCATGATCAAAATATACTAAAAGGAACTATAAGATATTCTGGTAACCATTTTTCCTGTTCTTTATATTCGGAGTTGGAAAAATTTACCATGTTAGGGCTTGTGACAAATATTCGAAAAAGGAAATGAATGTTTTTGTCCTGTGACTCAGTGAGACAATTGACTTGGTTAATTAGTTAGGTCCTTTACTTCTTTGGAGAAATTCAAAATGGTCTTCGATAATTTGAAGTTTTAAAGTTCCGTCTTTTTCTAAAATAGTCCCCGTCATCCTATAATGGTAGGGTGGATTTAGGGACTTTTTATTTTTGGTATTGCACATGATTCCATCCCATTTTTAACAGTGAAAATAAATATGTTGAACTTGGATTCCTTTAAATTTAGATAGATTAGTGTGTAGCTGTGACATCAACAGTTGAGTCGGTAGCAATCGTGTTATGGGCTTCTGATTCTAACTACTAAACCATTCCCTCTTTCTCTTTAGCTTTCCTTGATTTTGGATCCTGTCACCTTATTTACTGTACTGATTCATTGGTTTCTAACCATTATTACTGTATTAGCAGCTTTTGATATGTCATTCAATGCCACCTTCACTGCTTATTAGAGATTCTATTTGTTTCTTTAATGTTTTCTTTTTCTCAATCATATACAAGTAACTGTTTTCATTTATGCTGATAAATAAAATGAATTATTTTTCTGGTATAGTGTCCTCACGCTGAGTGTTTGAGGTTTATTTTTCTGTTTGTTTTGCAGGAATCTGGAATTTCAATCATGACTTTGTTAGAAATAATTAAGGATGCTTCAATCAATTCAAAACCGCTTGATTTACCTTCGGACTACCCAATTGTTCTGAACCCAGATAGTATCTTACCCCATTTAAAGGCCGAAATTAAAGGTGAATCTTCTTCACTCGTAAAGCCCCTTATTGGGTGGCATATTCCGCCAACTGATGCTGAGATCATTGACATTAACAAAAGGTTCTTTACAGAGCTGAATGCTAAGCTCACAAACACTAAGAATTTGGATAAGGATGCGTTTATTAGTAGTTTGAATTCTTATCTGGAAAACATCAGGGACAAAGTAGGGGCTGTGATTGAGGTTGATTCATCCAGTAGTGATTATTACAAGATTTTGATTGATAAGCTTGGAGTATACATTGGTAAGGATGTCGCTGGCCTGGTATTGAATGAGTGTGTTTCTTTGGAGATTTGGGAAGTGGTTGGGGCTTTGATTGTTAATGTTATTATTGAGCATTCTTGCTATTCAAACCTGATCACCAAGTTATTGGAAAAAAAGCGGTCTGATTTGATCTGTCTGTGCATAAAGTATGCTTTCGATCTTGGTTCATCAGAAATACTCACCATTTTGAGGTATTTTCTTTCTCCATCCAAAGATGCTTATGACAGTATGGTAAGTGTGAAGAAGGAGTGGGAGAGGCAAGCAGCGTTAGCCATTGGGATTTTAAGTGGTAGCAAGCTGAAGAGGAAGAAATTGCTTATGGCAAAGGAGGCTTCCATTTTGCTTATGATGGCATATGATGGTTTCTCTGCGTATGAGACTTGTTTGCATTATCTGATTGCATCATCCAACATCAATGATGTGATGCTATCCCCTTCATTCAGTAAGTTGAATGGCAAAGAATTACTAAATTTGATTCGTTATTTAGCCAAGTGGTTGAAGAAATATGAGAGGTTTCCTCAAGCAGGACCATGTCCAAGAGCCTCGTTAGTTTTGGGTTTGGCGGCCTGCGATTGGGTTCCTAAACTTGAAGATATTATAAAATGCCTTGGGTTACTGCTAGATGAAAAATTTTCTTCATTGGTGTTACATCCACTGTTTCACGAGGAGCTGAGATCAATTGAAGGAGTGGTTAGATGTTTAACTGCTGAAGCTAAATTTTGTCGCTCAATAGCCGATGTAGTGGACAAACTACAGATCAAAGATGAAAATTAAGCCTCTTCTGAAGAAGATTAATCTGATTTGTTTTTTCGCATCTTTGCTAATGATGTACTCGTACATGAACAATGGTCAATGAGCACAAATCTTTTTGTATCATCTTTCACGCAATACGTCGATAGAGACCATAACACAACTCCTCGTCCAAATTATTCAGGATGTGTATTTTTGTGGTTAAGGATCATGATTGCCATTTCGTTTGGAGATGCATGTCTTCACACAATCTGTCTTTGATATCCAGGAAAAATATTATCTTGAAAAGTACCTCTTGTTCATTTTATTTAGTTATATTAGGATTCTGTGACGTATATAATACTGTTTCAAGATGAAATAGGAAACCAATATCAATTTTTGATATACTTCTTGACCACCAACCTTTAGCAATTAGCTGTAACTTATTTGGTATGTGTATGCCTTGCTTTGTGATGCATATCAATTTTTGTGATCCACATTTCTGGTGTCACTTTATCCTTTACAGTCTCGTGTTAAGCTTGCGCTGCCAACTGAGTTGTCTTTATGACCTACGAGGGAGTTTTTGAATGTATGTTGTTGCATCGGCACCAAGCAACAGAAGGAAGGTAAGCTGATGAACTAACTGTATGGTAATTGGAGTGATCACCAAATCACTTGACTTGCAAACAAGTATTCTTGTTAAATAACATCAATTAACAACTAAATAATTAAATTTATTTAGTTTGTTGATATCATTTATCATTTTTTTTAACCTAAGAGATCAATTGATTGAGTGTTATAATTATAGTGACTTAATTACTTATAATTTTAACTAGAGTGAAGAATATATTAGATTTCAGAGTTGTAGTTGGTTTATTGGTCTTTCAGAGTACTTTTTTACTCTTTTCATCAGTGAGATTGTTGTCCGAAGTTCAAATCATCAGTTTACTATCATAATGATATATTTCAACTCCCACTTTGTGTCATTATTTTATTTAAGACTTTTCTCTCCTTTATATCTCACTTGCTTTGTGGGAGAAGTTATTTATTGGTTTAGATCAATTTTTTCAATCTAGGATCCAAATGGAAGCAATTAAATTGACTCAGATTTTTAATATAATGAAATCTCACACGAATTAAACTAATTATATTTAATAATAATTGTTTTAAGTAACATACAAATTTAATGAACCAAACCAAGCCAATTTAACACATAGATTGAAGGGTGAAAAAAAAAAAACTGAGACATGAAAAGTTTTCCTATAATACCTTCACCTCCAAATCAATAAGAATTTATTGTTTAAAATTTTATCCTATTACTATTCATAGATTAAATTAAAATAACAAAAATAAGAAAAATTAAGATGAATTGTTATATTTTAACCAACAAAAATAAGCATGATGAGTTGTTATAGTTGTTACTCGAATTTAACATTTCTAATGTAATATGTAATTTTTTTTATTCCATTGAGGATAATACTTTGTGGAGATAGTGTTATGTAGATTCTATGGAGTATTATGTTGAAAGATAATCTAATTAAAATCATCATTATTTAGATTTGTTATGATTTATCAAGAAAAGTCAAGTTCTTATGACTATACTTATTCTATGGTTAACGATCAATTTAGTTAATAAACTTAATTTATAAAATATTATATTTAAGTTATTACAAATTTATATTCTTTATAATTCAGTAGAATGTATAAATTTTAATAAAATAATTCGATACAAAGTTTGAGCTTAATGAAATTATTTTAAATTTTTAAAATATTTGATATAACTTGAGTTCGAGCTTAATGAAATTATTTTAAGTTTTTAAAATATTTTATGTAACTTGGCTTGGAAAGTTTGTTATTATTTTCTATCATAAAGATATTTGATGAACAATCGCAAATAATACTACGATCTATCATCTATGTGTAATTATTTGAAAAGATAATATTAAATGTTTTTAAAGAATCTTATGTTTCAAAAATGACATGTTTGGGTTACTTTTGTTTCATTTTTCAAGTTGTTCCAAATGTCTCTAATTGAAAAATAATTGGATGTATGCATGATTTTGTGTGAAAAATATTTTAATTCCTTATTTAAGGGACGTTTACTTCTATCATTTTAGATTTGTTTTGAAAAATTTGTTCATTCTCTATTTTTGTTAACAGCGAAATGTTCATTCTGTATTACATTGCTTTTCTTGTTTCCACAACTTCTTTATTTTTTTTTATCACAGCCTATGCATGCCGTTTGCTTTTATTCTTATCTTTAGTTGTTGAACATTTTTAGTAGTTTATGGAATTAGTCATTTTATTTTTATTTTAACTCACTCTCAAGTGTTTACACCTATAATTGCAAGTGTTAATTACAAAACTTGTTTTTAAGTACTTTACACATATTTTTAAAATGTTAATAAAACACTTCATACTTATTTTTAAATAACTTGACACATTTTTATCCATTTTATGCCTATTTTTAAGTGTTAATTGCTCAATTCATTTCTAAGTTGACTAATTTTGTAGTAAGTTAGCTTATTTCAAAGTGTTTTACATTTATTTTTAAAATAATAGTCATAAAATTAAACTCCTATCAAATGTAATGTTATTCAAAGTAAAAAAATAATAAAATATAAAAATAATAACTCAATTGTCATAAAAAGATATTATAAATATGCTAATCTATTATAGTTTTAAGGATTTAGAGAAGAAAAGTTGATTTTCCTTAACTATGTCACTTAAGCTTTATCATTTTTTTAAGAAGTTTAACTTTATTGTTGGATAAAGTTTATGTATTTTTCACTTTTGGAGTATTTAGTGTAACATGAAACTTTTAAACCTACATTCTCTAACTTTTTTTTTGAGACATATTTGATGGTGACTATACTCTCATCATTATTGGAAACTTTGTGATCAAAATATGGAGTGAAGAATGGTTCAAAGCTACTTTAGCATTCATCACCTAATGAGTATATAAGAGGTATTGTTTTTGATGAGTATGCATTTAATGATTTTTCTTATTGGCCTCAAAATGAGTAAGGAGACCTATGTATTCCCTCAATGCACCCTTTCTCTAACAAATTTGAACAAGTGATCTAGGTAAAACTTATAAGTAAACAAATTTGCTAAGTTTGATGAAAGTCAATTAATAGAGTATGTCAACTGAACTATCTTGATCTATGAGTGATTTTCAAATTTCACAATTTTTTATGTAAAGGTAATTGAGGGTAGATATCTTTTTCTGATATGATTCCATTAAATTAACATTGTAAACAAGTTGGAGGTGACATTTTATAATTGACCTTGTACAATCTCTTTTGAAAAATCCACTAATAATGATGTTGATGATACATATTTATTACCATTATGTTGTTAGACTTGTTATAAGACATTTACTTCATAAGTCCCTTGTTGTTGTTAGTTTCGTTATCCTTATATCTACCGTTACCGTAATCTATATTATTGTTCTATAGATCAAACAAGATCTTTAATGATATCTCAATCTTAATCAATTGTTCACTCAAATGCTCATAGTTATGATATTATCAACATTGTTTGCGTTGATCTATATTATCAGGATAGATGTAGGATGCAATAAGGCTACTAACTTTGGCTTCTAATATGATACCCTTATTAACATTCAGTAGAGTATACAAATTATACTTAACTTTCTTTTGTCATGTGAAATTGTTGTCATTATTAGTTATGTTTTTTTTAAGAACCCCATTAACTTCTTTTTCTAGAGTCCAGTTTTCATTTTTTTCTCACTTTAGATCTATCTTCCAATTGGACATAGTTCGAAGCTTGAACTCTCACGTATCTATATTTTTTGGAGGTTTGATATACAAATTTTGTAGAAAAGGTCACACTATTAATCTGTCATCATGGTTATAATTGGATTGGATATGTGGTTGAGCCCCACCCTCCTCCCCCATTTAAACCTACATTCACATTAAAAAGGTTCACTCATATATCCCGCATGTTAAATAATTTTCAATTTTTAACATACCGTACTTGCCTTGCAAAACTTATGTATTTTTTAGAAGTCCTATGATCAATAATATCACCACCAAATTCTGGAAACAAAACAATTCTAATTATAGATTCAAGGGTTGAAAACTATATAAAACTGTACAAATATGTATAAAAGATAGATTTACTAGGCTAGTAGTCCTTATGATCCCCTGTACCATTTGATTATACTACATGCGACCATATAGTGCTTTAGATATACAAAGACTTAAACCAACAATGGATAAACATAATTCATTCTATCTGTAGTATGGTACTATTCTAAACATGAAATTTTATTTGTTGTACTACCTTCTTACTAGGGCTGTCTGTGGCTCCAAGTGCTGAGGCAAGTAGAGAAGTTTTCAGTGTTGAAATTGAATTTACGAAACACATATTGGAGAGTGGGTTGGATCTTAGAATCAAAGGCAAACTCGAAAAATCTCTATTGAAATGTGGAGGTGGTGGCGACTATAAAACATGGGAGTTGGATGCAAGTCTTAATGAAATAATGCATACAGGGTTATAAAATATTGTATTCCATTTTAAATTACTAATAAAAACCTGCATTGGTACGAGATTGCGAGTTATATGGGTAGATCACAGGTTTTTGTCTAGATACCCAACTATAATGATGCTGTGTATTGCCACCTCAACAAATTGTTCCATAATATTTTGAAGAAGTTCACAACTTTCGTGTTTAAGGTTTTCCAAAGCCATGGAGGTTGATATATGACATATTAGTTAATTGCTAATCAGCATTGAATTTTGTTACAAAAGTTGAAAATGAGTCAATTAAGTTGTTGCACAAAACTTAATATCATTTTAGGGTTGTTCCACTAAGAGTGGTAGGAAAGAATTGCACTATTATTAGTGTAGATTGATTTATATTTTTTTGCATTCTAGCTGCTCATTATAATTTGTTGATCCATTGTACCTTCCAATGGATGGAGATTTTCAACTCAAAGGAAAAAACACATTTATGATATTCTCTTACAAAGAATGATCTTCTTTGTCCTTAATTGGAAGGTTTGGTGGAGCGATAAGTTCTCGATCATGAAAGTGCATAAAATTGTGTTATTATCTTTAGATTTCATTCTCTTTTATCTTTTGCTTTAAGTGTTTTTGACATGGTGAGTTGTGCACCAAACTTTGATTTAGGAAGTATCTTCATGCATTCCTTGTGTGACCATTGTCAATTGTCAATTAATTGGTGTATCTTTAGATTTTTTTTTTGTCAAGGCTCTCAGTTATTCTCAAAAGACTTTGAATTTGACTTAGTGTCATTTTTAGACAAGTTTAAATTCACTTATGACTTTTTATTGTATATCTGCAATAGTTGTTTTGTTTTAAATTTACAATTCTAATACATGTTTGTTATGTTTATTTTACGTCTTGTGTGTGTTTTTCATTTGTTCTTTTACACCTCTTTCAATTAATCTCTAAGATTCTCAGAGATTAAAGAATTATTAAAAAATGAATTCAATAAAATTTAATTCTTCATCACCTTGTAGTATAAAATATTTTTAGCAAATTTCACATTAATTATTTTTCACTATGATTGAAAACTAATTATTTATAAAATGAAATATTTGAGTTTTGCAAAATACATTGTTGAGTTTATTAGAATAAAACCCTTTTAATAAAATATAAAACTATTCAATAAAATACGAAGAAATAACAAAAGAAATTTCAACAAACAGCGTCAATTGTGGGTTTACTGAAGGAAGGGTTAATCTCTGGTTATTGACATTGGCGGAGCTGAGAAGGGAAGAAGGAGACAACTCTCTGAAATCAAATCCTCTTCTTCCAAGATCCTCTCTTGCAGTAACAATGGATCATCGCCAATGGCGTCCCACTCCTCCGCCCAATCTCTGCCCCACTTGCTCCCTCTCCCACTTCCCCTTCTGCCCCCCTCCCCCTCCCTTTCACCCCCACCCATTCCCCCCCGATCACCCTCTCCCTTACGCCCCCGCCAACCCTAATTTCCCAAACTTCAAGAGACCCCGAATCCACGACAACAACAACAACCCTCTCAATTTCGCCGACGACCAGCGCAGATTGCAGCTCATTCGCGATCACGGAACCAACCCCTCTCTCCCCCACACTCAAAACGCCTTCCCTCCACACGACGCCGTTCCGCCCCACCCCCTTCACAATGCCCAATTCAGATCTTCCCCGCACCCCTTCCACCCTTATCCCGACCCCTCGCAACGCTTTCCCGACCTTTCCCCCGCCACTTACCATCACTCTCACGCTCCTCACGTTGCCATGCAGCCACCACCCCCTTTCCCGTCTCACGAAGGGAACAACCACTTGAGTGGAAGAGTTGGTCACTATCCTTACCCGTACCCCGCGGCTAACAACAGTAACGGTTATTCTGATAATGGCATGGAAGCTTCTAGATTTTTCAGGGCTCACCCTCAGCCTCCTCTTCCTTCTTCGCCGCCGCCGCCTCTTCCTATGGAACCATCCATGAATCAATTGAAAACGTACTTTTCACCGCCCAAGAAACCGGCTTCTCTTTTTCCTGTTCACTTGAACTCGTCTCCTTCGTCGTACTCGCAAGTTCCCGAACCACATTCTTTACCTCAGCCCTATCACCCCGCCGGTTTTCCTTCCGAGGCAAGTTTCTACTTTTTCTCAGATTTGTAATTTGAGTTGTTACATTACACTTGCACATATCTTAGTTTGCGTGCGTTTATTCTTTTGACCAGGAACCGTCGAAGCAGTACTCGGGAGATTCCCAACCTTTTTCGTTAAACCAGTTTTCTGCTGACAGACCTAAATTTATTGATGCTTCACATTTATTTCGGCATCCTCATCGGGCTTCGCGGCCTGATCATTTTGTGATAATCTTTCGGGGCCTTCCAGGTGTGTCTGCGCTGGAGTTTCGTTATTTGTTCTGTGCATGCAGAGTTCTTTTATATTGTTGTGTTGAGGAAGTGCTGTTGTGCAAGTTTTCTCTGTTTGATGTTTTTTTATTAGTAGATAGACAACTTGTTTGTTTATATAAAATGAATAGGAGTAGTGTGGCTGCAAATTCATCAGTACTCTGCTTGCATGTTTGATTATTTCCTTCTGTTGGGATCTTTATTGCGCGTTTGAATCTGTTACAGGTAGTGGTAAGAGTTACCTGGCAAAGATGCTGCGTGATCTTGAGGTTGAAAATGGCGGTGACGCTCCTCGAATTCATTCTATGGACGATTATTTTATGACTGAGGTTGAAAAGGTTCACGAATCCTTTTTGATTTTTATTTAGACTGATTATTCTTATTGTTCTCTATGTGGTTTTGATCAGTTCATAAGTTCTGTGGAAGTTGTATTGATAGTTGTATTTTCTCTTAAAAGGTTGAGGATAGTGAAGCATCAAAATCTTCAAGTTCAGGCAGAAGCAAGAAGCCTGTGACAAAGAAGGTCATGGAGTATTGTTATGAACCTGAAATGGAGGAGGTAGCGTTTCATATTCTGAGCATTGTATTTTGTCGTTTGTATTACAAATGTTTGCTGTCATTTGTTTAGAATTGTTGTACTAGATTTTTGTTTGTCCATGCAATTTCTCTGATTGGGAATGAGTTGTAGAGAGGGCATTATGTGATTGATTGTGTCTAGTTTATTGCTTTATCTTATTATTACTTTTTTTTCTTTTAAATTTTATATATAAAAAAATTTGAGCACGGTAAGACTTCTTGTTACATGGATTTGAGCCTTGAGACTTTTTTTTGTGCTGTGACTTTTTTGGGAATAGATTTCAATTCTAAACTGCAATGATTGGTACGGTGGAATCTAATTTTTGCAATGCAGAGTGTGTGAGAGCTCGCTTGCATGTTATTTGGTAGCAAAATGGGAACTAGGCCATGGCAGCTTGGTTGCTGGGAGTTTCTTTATTTCTTTCTTATTTTCTTTCCTTTATTTATTTTGGCTCCTTGTCATCTATAAATACGTAATTGCTCGAGAAATACTGGAAAAGTCAACGTTTTAAGTTCTATTGTATTAGCTCTTGTTTGTGATATTATGCATTTGCTTCAGGTTCTCTGTGAATACCTTGATATGCACTTAGTTACCTTCTCTGCTTATGTTTTTTGTTTTACACCCTATCATGACAGGCTTACCGGACAAGTATGTTGAAAGCTTTCAAGAAAACTGTCGAGGAAGGAGTTTTCACCTTCATTATTGGTATGCATCACATTAAAAATACGGTAGCTAGGTTATTCTTAACAAATGATTTCCACTTTTTCGAATATTATATTGTTGAGGTCACTGTTTTGCTCTGCATAGAAAATTCTGCCTTTTGTCCCAAGTTGCATACACATTTATTGTGAATTATGTGTTGGGTTATTCTTAATAGAATTGCAACGAGTACTGATTTGATCTGCTCTAGTATGTATTTATGTGAAATTACCTAAATAATCTTTTATTCCGGAAACCAAAAGAAATTGTTTTCTTAGGTGAATTATAATAACTTAAAGCATAGAATCAGAAAATGGTTGAGGGATCTATGGTGGCTTGTTAAAAAAATTAATAAATTCAATGATGTGGCTTCATTTTAGATTAAGTGGTGATGCAGTGTCCATGCACTGCCTATTTATTCACTAACCACAGATGCAGTTTTTTGTTCGGCAATGTGACCCTTTTCTTGGTGGTATTTGTGCCTCATCTTAGTGGATGACCGCAATCTGCGGGTAGCTGATTTTGCTCAATTTTGGGCAACTGCAAAGGTATACATTTTTTCTTTCTCGCAACCTCTGCCATGTGTGCTCAAGACGACTCACAATATCTTTGCAATACTCTCTCCTATGCTCTCAGAAATAGGTGCAGACATATGTTTCATGTTCCTTGTAGTTAGTTTACCTAGTTTTTTTAAAGCATGTACAGTTTCATATTATGATTTTGTATGGAAAACTAGCAAACAGAAGGGTAGAGGATAAGAAGTGCATTTAGTATTAATAATAAATGCAAATAACTAAGTTTTACCATTGAAAGTGATCTATAATTATGCTTCACGGTTGTTTGTCTTGTTTAATTATAGAGAGGCCAATCAATGACTGGCCAAGGATATTGATGTAAGATCTGGAGGGTAGGGTTTACTTGGTTTACGGCAGAAGAATCCCAAGAATGTATTAAGCCAGAATATGTGGGTTATTCTGTTATTTTCTATTTTGCGTGTGATCTACCAATAGTGGAGTTGTGATTATGGGGGCACTGTGAGAATCATGATCTTCCTTTTTGTTATTATTTTTGGTCTCTAGCTTTGGCAGATATAGTAGTCTCCATGGACCATAGCTCTGGGGGTAGGGAGTTAACCATTTTCTGGAGTAATTCTCCTACATTCCTACCTTATTGCAAGTTCAATAAGACTGTTCACACATTTGGCTCCCATCATAAGACTTTGTATGACTCATGTTATGCACAAGACTGTTAAGGATAATAGATAACGAACTGTAACTTTAAATAGGGAAGTTGATACTACTTCCTGTATCATGTTCTTTTGTTTTAAATGTGCTACAATCTACCGAAGTTCCAGTCTATATGTATTTGAATGAAAAGTTGGTTTCATTTTGACATGCATGAATAAGTGCTAGTAGCCTGTATACTGTTCCAGTGATTAGTACATATTTCGCTCATATATAGATACATGAATTAAAGAGAAGGTTCATGAGATCTGTTTGTTCTATGTGTTTCCTTTGCTGATGGATATTTCTCTTGCTTTCAGAGATCGGGCTACGAAGTATATATTTTAGAAGCTACATACAAGGACCCAGTGGTGTGTTTACCTGTTCTTTCTATCAAGCATCATTTTATTTTTGTTTTAGCCTTTAAACCTACCAATAATTCAATATCTTAACAGAGCCTTTCCTTCCTTCTTTTGTGTTTCTCTTTCAAACATGGGATTAACTTTTTGTATATTTAGTTTAAATGCTTTGGTGTTAATTGATGACTGAGTCCTCATATCTAAGCAAATACTTATTATAGTTGCGGTTTTGATATTTTTCTTCAGGGTTGTGCTGCTAGGAATGTCCATGGATTTACACAGGAAGACATAGAAAAGATGTCTAAGCAATGGGAAGAGGCTCCGGCCTTGTATCTGCAGCTTGATGTGAAGGTTTGTCGTAGATCTGGTGTTATTTGGTTGAAAGTGTGGCATTATCAAGCCATAACATTAGTGCAAACTGTATAATAACTTCTTATTACTAGTGTCTTCATTGTTTATCTTTATTCACTTGACAGTCATTATTTCATGGAGATGATCTAAAGGAAAGCAGGATACTGGAGGTAATTAAAATATTTGCAATATTTATCTCTTAAGTCTTTGTCTGCAATTTTAGTGTCAAGACTTTCAAATATTATTCTATTTTTTGGAGTGTGGGTTAAAGATGAAATTATGGAGAGAAAATAGAAAAGGCACAACCAAGGGAAAATAATAATATTTCCTGGAAAAAAATTATCTAGAATGCTTAGTCAAAGGGGATGCTAAATGCAAGAAAGTAGTCCAACCTCCCTGTGAATCAATCAGAAATAGTAATGAACACAGCACAAAAATTATGAAGATATCAATGAGGATGTGAGTATCACTACTTCTAGCTTCTACCAAAGTTTGATTTAGGAATTCTTGCCAAAGCCTTTGAATTGTTTCAAGAGAAACTGCTTAAAAAAAATTTAAGGATACATCCATTGTTACCAATACTTCCAAAAAAAAAAATCATTCTTAAGCAAAGCAAAATAGATGGCCAATATTGTGAAAACAGATGAGCTTTGACTTCTCATCTGAGTCTAGCTCTACATGACATACAACAGTAGCGAGCTGTGAGGTATATGAAGTCAGCGCCTTGCATATGGAAAAGTCATACTGAGATTTTGCAAGCTTACTTCTGTCTATTTGTTAGCATGACCATGTTTTATTTTTGGGTTACATTTGGACACCACATTTAATATGGTAAACATTAATACTTTTTTTGTTATTGTATTAAATTATTATATAAAACATACATAGTTTAGAGGTATATTCATAATCACTTACTAAAATCTGTCAAAAAAATAAGTTTTCTATATTTTTATATTATTTTAATTTGTCATAAATTTTTTTTTTCCATATACATCATACAGATTTCTTGGTGTTCTGTCCTGTGTTTATGAAGTGTATACTATTAATGGAGTGGTTTCTAACTGAATGATATGTGTGGTTACCATATAAATTACAGCGCCGAACAATGTTGCTGGAGATATTTTATTTATTTCTTTTCATGCCTTCTGTTAATTAGGTTCAATTATCTGTCTGATGTGTGTTCATAAGACCGTGATGGACACAGGCAGATTATTTTTAATAATAAAATGCTCTCCAAAATACAAATGGAACTATCTTAGTTTCACTATTTTGTTTGTTGATATTCCTTTAGTCATCTAGCTATAATAATAACTATATTTGTTTTCATTTGTAGTATATTGCATTTTTGACTTCCTCGTCAGATGTGGAATATGTGCTAGTAAAATACCTACACACCTTTTGTTGCTGAAGATTCTATAATATTTTGCAATGAGAAATTCTGTTTGTTTATACAAAGTTTTCAAGTGGCACGCTTGGACTGATTGGTTTCATATTGCACACTATTCCAGGTTGACATGGATATGGAAGATGATCTGGGTGATGTATTACCTCCAGTTCAAGGAAGAGAAGTTGAGAAAGTTGTTGACCCTACTGTTGGGGAAGATGCAAGTAGGGTGCTCGAACCAGTTGGTATTTGTGTGGCTGTGTTTTATCTATTATGCTGTTAATTTGACTTTTTGCGGTGCATCTCCTCACTGATATCCAACTCTGCTGTAGTTGTGTATCTTATTTTTCATTACATATTGGATGTGATTAGGGTTGCATAAAGTTGTAACTTTGATGTGCCTAACCTTACTAAAATTAGGACCATAAGAATTCCGGTTAACACTAGGATGGGTGGTGTCTCTATCTTGATCTTTTCTTCTTCCCTCTCTCATGATAATCCTTTTTCACCCCTTTATCTGTGTCTCAAGAACAGTGTGACAAAGTCATTGTACTTTTTAAGGGACGATGTACAACTTCTACTAATAATTGGCATGATATAAATTTTCATCTAGGGAGGACATGGTTAGAAGGAAATCAAGAAAAATTAAGACATTTTATTTTATGTATTTTGCAAATGAATTAAACAATATGGTTTTAAAGATGTTTTATTGTCAGTTGTCCTTGGATTTGGTTAAGGTGAGAAATACTAAGCTCTCTCACATGGAATATTGTGTACTGAATGTCGGTATGATTATACAGTGGAGTCTTGTTACTTTTATATGGGATTTCTGGAGTATTTCACATAAAATGCATGCTCATCATAGTCCTACTTGCATGCATGTTGTTTTCAATTTCATAATTAAAATATAAACTTGTTTTTGGTTAACTATGTTTCAGGTTATGCCCTTTTCTTAGTAATGTGTAAAATTATTTTGTTACCAACACTTTCGTCCCTTGAATAGGAAATGCATTTATTTTCAACTTTTTATACAAATTAAATATTTCCAAGCTATAATACCATCCCTGGATTATAATTAGATTAGAGTTTTTTTGGGTGGTTTTAAGTACCATGTTTGTCATGTTTATTTCTGTTTGATTAAGCTTTTGATGTTTAGGTTTCCTGAAAAAGGCTGGGAAGAACTGGGATGCTGAAGGGGAACATCTAACAGAAGTCAGGGAATTGGGTAAAAGCAAGTGGTCAGAAGATTTCGGTGAAGATGACATTGGTCAAACGGAAGGTATGAAGGGCAATATTAATGCTCTGTCTGGGTTAATTCATCAATATGGCAAGGAACGAAAATCTGTACACTGGGGTGATCAGGTATAATATATTTATTTTGAGCTGTTATCTGAAAGCTTAGAAAGTACTATTTGAAGTCTCCTTCAATCTTATAGTTTGGTACCAAAAATGCATTCTTGTTTAAATTCCTCTGGAAAGAAGGAAGGGAAAGGGGGTGATGCAGGGATTGAATCTAAGACATGAAGTGCTCTATTGTAAATATGGAGGCTGAGCTATCACCTCATTGGTGTCCGTTTTTTCAATTATATTCATCTTTCTCTTTTTTTTTTTTTTTTTTTTTTTTTTTTTTTTTTTTTTTTTTTTTTTTTTTTTTTT
>Ga0099824_1002035_pt1 | contig 29309 bp, 15 predicted proteins | sample SiratrowhiteBW_FD_76837 | JGI IMG/M metagenome (GOLD analysis project Ga0099824, IMG submission 76837) | Root nodule microbial communities of legume samples collected from California, USA - Siratro white BW | ecosystem: Host-associated > Plants > Roots > Nodule | place: USA: California... | reverse complement strand
TTATAGCTGTGGAAGCCAAAAGGGTCGATGCCATTATGTTGTTCCTCAGTGATTGCACTGCTAGAACCCCATTCTTTGACACATCCTTCACATAGTATCATCCAAAATCAATATCAGTACACATAAACATGCAATTTAATGTATAACAATGTTTTGAGGGAAAATTTTGGATTTTTACAATCATTAACAAAAGACGTTCGGAAATTCACATGCAAGCTATATTGGTTTGAACCCAGAAACACAATGGTTGAAATTGACCAAAACCCAACAATAAAAATCGAAACTTTTGAACACCCATTGTGAAGAGAACATCTGCACATACCTCCATCATGGCCTGGACCCAGAAACGGCGATTGATTGCATTGATACCAATGACTGTCTTGGTGGGGTGTTTCATGATTCGGTAGAATAGCCAGACATGATACACCACCATCAAAAGGAGGCCACTGGGGACTAGTACGAAATCCAGAACTTTCTTTTCCATTGAATGGCAATGTGAAATTGCACAGTAGAGATAGAACTATGTGTGCACAACACGAAATAGATTTGGAGATTCAATCTGATCTCCTTTCTCTCTCAGCTTTTGTGGCCAAGAGGAAAAAGTGGTGATGGAAGATTGAAGGAAAGTGCCACACGGGTGTTCCGTGGATGCATGAGAAGATAGTCACCAAAAGTGGTATATATATACAACAATCTCAACGTGGGGGGTTTACATGTCATGCACACATGGCATTGAATCGTGGTTGGCTAATTCTTAAATTGATAAATGAATATATATATATATATATATATATATATTAAGTATTTTAGTCTTAGTCTAAGTTTTATATTAAATAGAAATAAAAAACTGAGTAATATATATAAAAGAAAAAATTCATAAATCTAATTTAAAGTTTTAAATTGAAAGTTAGGGTGATATTTTTTTTGTAAGTTCCATATTAAATAGACAAAAAAAACTGAGTAATATTAAATAGAATTAAAAAAACTGAGTAATATATATAAAAAAGAAAATTTATAAATCTAATTGAAAATTTTTTCAGTGTTTTTTTCTCGAATTTTCACGATAAATATATATATATGTATAATTATATATTCAATATTGTTGGTAGCTTTGATTTTTGTTTGAATTGTTTTGCATTTGTTCATCCTCTTTCTCTTTTTAAGGTAACGTGAAACCTTGGTGTCTGCTGCATAGGAATGGAAGTTTGAGAGAGGAAATAAGTGGGGCCCACCACACACCTGTGATTGTGGATTCAAATGAATGCAATGAGCCACCGCCAACCCACTAACTTTGCCCAGAAGATTACATCTAGAGAATAATACTTTTATTAATCACTATTTAATGTGTAAAAAAATATGTGTAAGAACATTTATGGTACTTATTGCTTTAGGTGTAATAATTAATGAAAGTAAAAGTCAAATTATACTTTGATAACAAAAAATATGTGTAAGAACATTTATGGTATTTATTGCTTTAGGTGTAATTAATTAATGAAAGTAAAAGTCAAATTATACTTTGATAATTTGATAACGGTAACTTTTAAGCTAATAGTAAATATAAAAGAAATTAACACGTCAGATGGAATAAGAAGATAAGAACAATATGGATAAAATCGTAAAATTATGTGATGGTGGTGTTTATTTTCTGCGCTAACTATTTACTTTTTTATGTGGATGATTCAGTTTAAATTTAATTTTAATTAAAAATTAATGTAATTAAATTTTTATCTGATTATATATGTTATTTGTTTTAATATTATTTAATTAAAATTAATGTAATTAAAATTTAAAATAAAATTCAAATTCAAATTAAAAGTTTTAGCTGTTGTACAATTTCAATTATAATTAAAAATAAAATCAAAATCAAAATTAAGACATTTCTAATGTGAATTTCTTTTATTTTTTTATAATATCTTTTAAACAATTTTTTATTTTTTTACTTATTTTTTTTACTGATAAAAAAGTATGATATATATATATTAAAAAGTAAGTAAAATACAATTTATAATTTTATAAACTCGTTATAATTTTATTCATTATTTCGATTTTAACTATTTTTAAAAATATAAAAGTTATATATCTTTTAATTTCTAATAAAAAAATTATTATTAGAATATTATTTTAGGTACCTCAATTTTATTTCTTTTTCCAATGTTACTCTTTAATTGTTTTTGACTTTAAAGGAAGATTAAATAATTATTTGAGTGATTTAGAGGAAGATTAAAGTATTAATGCTTTCTTTCTCCACCAAAGAGCTTTTAATAAAGTATATGAAGTGTGTTTTTTTTTTCTGATTTCAATGAAAAACAAGTTTCTATAAATAAAGATATAATTGGTAAAACAATAATTAATTTGAATTTTACAAACTATAAATATTTTTTTTAAAATACTACACTTAAAAATGAAATGGAGTAATACCTCTACCCTTGAATATTTAATATTTTAGTTTTTCAATTTTATTTTTGAATTCTAGATGTTTTTGTTAGAAAAATTCAAAAAAGAAACTTTGATAAGACAAACAAAAATGAGAAATAAGTTAAATCTTAAATTTTATATTCTAAATTCTAAACCTCAATTTTATTTCCTTTTCCAATGTTATTCTTTAATTGATTTTGACTTTAGTGATTTAGAGGTTTTCTCACTAAATAATATTTAATTACATTTCTTTCAATTTTTTTATTTTAATTTGCTTTTATGGGTTATTACATTTTCTTTCTCAACATAACTACTTTACTCTTAGTATTAATTAAACTTAAGATATAATCAGACAAAAATTTATGTTATCTTAAAATTTTAAAAAAAGCACGTAAAAAATAATACTTTTTTTTGTTAAGAAACGGAAAATTAAAAAGTAAGAAAAATAATGTGTTATTGTGTTAAATATTTAGAGAAAAAAATATATTATATTGTTAATTAATACAGCTCTTTTGATTAAATACTTCCTCTCTTCTTTTCTTTTTATGTGACTTTTATCGTTTAAATAACAAATCAATATTTTTATAATTTTTAACAATTTTTTTTCTAATAGTATCTTTATGGTTTTCACATCTTTTTTACATTGAAATCATTACTCAGAATAACATATTTTCTTTCTTTTTCTTTACATTAAAGTGTCTCTTTCCATAAAATAATTTATGGATTATTACATTTTCTTTCTCAACATAACTACTTTTACTCTCGGTATTAATTAAACTTAAGATAGAATCAGACAAAATTTTGTTATCTTAAAATTTTAAAAATAGCATGTAAAAAATAACACTTTTTTTTAGGAAAAGGAAAATTAAAAAGTAAGAAAAAGAATGTGTTATTGTGTTAAATATTTAGAGAAAAAATATATTGTATTGTTAATTAATACAGCTCTTTTGATTAAATACTTTCTCTCTTCTTTTTATGTGACTTTTAACGTTTAAATAAACAAATCAATACTTTTATAATTTTTAACACATTTTTTTCTAATAGTATTTTTATCGTTTTCACATTATTTTTACATTGAAAATATTACTCAGAATAATATATTTTCTTTCTTTTTCTTTACATTAAAGTGTCAATTATTTCTGTTTCCATAAAATAATTTATGGGTTATTACATTTTCTTTCTCAACATAACTATTTTTACTCTCGATATTAATTAAACTTAAGATATAATTAGACAAAAATTTATGTTATCTTAAAATTTTAAAAAATAGCATGTAAAAAATAACACTTTTGTTGTTAGGAAAAGGAAAATTAAAAAGTAAGAAAAAGAATGTGTTATTGTGTTAAATATTTAGAGAAAAAATATATTATATTATTAATTAATATAACCCTTTTGATTAAATACTTCCTCTCTTCTCTTTTATGTGACTTTTAACGTGTAAATAAACAAATCAATACTTTTATAATTTTTAACAAATTTTTTTCTAATAGTATCTTTATCGTTTTCAAAATTTTTTAACAATGAAAATATTACTCTGAATAATATATTTTTTTTCTTTTTCTTTACGTTAAAGTGTCAATTATTTCTCTTTTCATAAAATAATTTATAGGTTATTATATTTTCTTTCTCAACATAACTGTTTTTACTCTCGGTATTAATTAAACTTAAGATATAATCAGACAAAAATTTATGTTATCTTGAAATTTTAAAAATAGCATGTAAAAAATAACACTTTTTTTTGTTAGGAAAAGGAAAATTAAAAAGTAAGAAAAAGAATGTATTATTATGTTAAATATTTAGAGAAAAAATATATTATATTATTAATTAATACAGCTCTTTTGATTAAATACTCCCTCTCTTCTTTTTATATGACTTTTAATGTTTAAATAAACAAATCAATACTTTTATAATTTTTAACACATTTTTTTCTAATAGTATCTTTATCGTTTTCACATTTTTTTACATTGAAAATATTACTCAGAATAATATATTTTCTTTCTTTTTCTTTACATTAAAGTTTCAATTATTTCTCTTTCCATAAAATAATTTATGGGTTATTACATTTTCTTTCTCAACATAACTACTTTTTCTTTCTCAACATAACTACTTTTACTCTCGATATTAATTAAACTTAAGATATAATTAGACAAAAATTTATGTTATCTTGAAATTTTAAAAATAGCATGTAAAAAATAACACTTTTTTTTTTGTTAGGAAAAGGAAAATTAAAAAGTAAGAAAAAGAATGTGTTATTGTGTTAAATATTTAGAGAAAAAATTATATATTATATTGTTAATTAATACAACTTTTTTGATTAAATACTTCCTCACTCTTTTTATGTGACTTTTAACGTTTAAATAATTAAATCAATACTTTTATAATTTTTAACAAATTTTTTTCTAATGGTATCTTTATCTTTCACATTTTTTTTACATTGAAAACATTATTCAAAATAATATATTTTCTTTCTTTTTCTTTATATTAAAGTGTCAATTATTTCTCTTTCCATAAAATAATTTATTTTCTCTATTATTTTTAATAAAGTAGTAATGCTTTCTTTCTCCACCAAAGAGCTTTTAATAAAGTATATGAAGTGTTTTTTTTTCTGATTTCAATGAAAACAAGTTTCTATGAATAAAGATATAATTGCTAAAACAATAATTAATTTGAATTTTACAAACTATAAATATTTTTTTTTTAAAATACTACACTTAAAAAAGGAAGGGAGTAATACCTCTATCCTTAAATATTTAATGTTTTAGCTTTTCAATTTTATTTTCGAAAATTTTAAATATTTTTGTTGAAAAATTCAAAGGAGAAACTTTGAGGAGACAAATAAGAATAAAAAATGAATCAAGTCACATAAGGGAATAATATTACCTTCAATCCAAAACTTTAATACATTAGGTTTATGAATCTTCTTTCTTATATATATTGTTTAACTTTCATATTAATACTATGTAAGACTTAGACTCACACTTAAATACCTAACAGTTTTATATTTTTTGTTAACTTCTTTTTTCATATATATCTCTAATTAAATGCAATATCTGTCCTTTTTATCTGTAACATGAGCTAATAATTAAAGTTGATATATTAGAGAAGACCACTTTAAATTAAATATATAATTTTTTAGTTATATTAATTTTTTTTAAAATACAATAATATTTAAGAATGGTGTGAGTAATTTTTTCTATCAAATATTCCTTCCATGGTCAGAGACTAATCCCATCTATATAGTGTAAACATACCACATATTTTCACACGGGAAATGTATGTATTTTGTGAAAAAATGTACTTCCCAGAGTTCAAGAAAAAAATTGTATTTACTTATTTAGAACGAAGTATTCCCTTTTACTTCATCTTATTTATAGTATATATTTATACTTCATACTTATCTTATTCTATTTGATAACATTGTTAATTCTCTAAAAGTTATGTATTATTTTATAAAATTGGTATCATCTCTAAAAGAACTATGATATATGTATAGACTAATTAATGGATTGAGCTTGAAGTTACTTTTGGAATTTGGATTTTGACTTTTGCATTTCTTCATTAAAGGGCAAGATTTGCTTAATCCAAATCTATAAATTATTACATATGTTCCCATGAATCATATTATGTTAATGCATTTTTAATTGAATGGTGGAGCTATTTAATTTGGTTACGTCTATTTTCTTTTTGTTAATGCTTATCTAAGTGTGCTTTTATATGTCAAACATTTCACATTCCATACTCATGTAATTTTAGTTACATTTTTTTAAATTTTTTATTTTTAATTATTTATTATTTTAAAAAATTAAGAAAGTATTAATTAGTTTTTAGAGATGTCCTCAAAAAGTAAATGCTCGATAGTTTATCATTTATGGAAAGATACTTCATTCAAATAAAATTACCTTATCATACAAAAATGGTATAAAAAATATATTGTTTTTCATCATTGCCTTCGTGAACAAATAAAACGACAAAATTTTTTATAAACGAAGAAGCAGAAAGATACATAAGTTTAGCTGCAAGAAAGGCAAAGTACAGAATTTTGTTTGAAGTAGTGATTTTATATTCTTAATAAAAATATATTTGATGTGAACATTATTGAAAGATTAATCTTAGGTGTATTTAAAAATACGTTTTAATCTACTTTTTTATATTTTTCGAATACATTTTAATTTTAAATTAAATAAATGAGTAAAAACAAATGAAGAGATATAATTTTTCTAGAAATAAAACATATTAAGAAATATTTTTTATAATCTTCTGAAAAATTTAGGATATACATTCTACTTTCATATTTTTGGAAATGCAAAAGATATTGTAAAACAAACGCCTCCATATAAATTTATAATTTTTTTTGTACTTTTTTAATTTTTATGTATGATTCTGAATTTCTTTATTTGAACTAATTAAGTTATTTTTTAATAACATTTTGGATGAATATGTTAAATTTAAGATTCAATTCGATAAAAAAATTAGGGTAAATAGAAAAATAATTGTTTAATTAAAATTTTAGACCTTTTTGACTGTGTAGATTAAAATTGGGAAAAAGTAAGAATAAAATTGTATATCATAAATTAAAGAAAAATAAAATTATAATCTAACTTAATTTTGTTTTAAATGTAGATTTTTATTAGTTTGGAAGTATGTTCTAATTTTTATAACGAAGATTAATATTATATATTCAATTAATTAATTCATCCATATATACACTTCGTATAATTAATTAAAATAAGTTTTTTCTTTATTTCATGTTTTCAATCTTTGGTCAAAAGATGGATTATAGTTTGGCATAGTTGTTTTCAAAGTCTTATATTTGCATAGACAAGATGACAAAGAAATCTAATGGAGAAGAACTAAGACACCTAGAAGAAATGTTAATTAAAATAAATGATAATCCTGAAAATAATAATTGTTATTATTCATTCATTTATTAAATAATAGTGAGGTGAAATTATAGTCACCAAAACACCAACAATTAAAACAAGACGAGTTCTTTCTCACCCTAATACTCACCCTGATACGTTCTTCCTGCACCCTAATAAAAAATTTTAATACTAAAATTGCCCTTATATAAGAATAAGATGACACCCCATCCGGTTGTCATTTGAAAAAAAATTGACAACTGGATGAAACCCATCCGGTTCTCATAGTCCAAATCGAAAACGGATTAATTTTTTGATTTGGACTATGAGAACCGGATGAGTTTCATCCGGTTATCATTTTGATTTGAAAATGAGAACCGGATAGCACCCCCATTCGATTGTCATTTAAAAAAAAATAACAACTGAATGAGCAGACCATCCGGTTCTCATATAAGGACAATTGTGATATTAAATTTTATTATTATGATGTAGGAATAATATATTAGGGTGCAGGAAGAACTCGTCTTAAAACAATTACAAAATTAATTAGAAAAAGACAATTGCTTCCTGCACCCCTCATTTGCTTCTGGTACCCCATTAAAGAAAGAAAAGGAAATGTATTCTAGCAAACATGTTTTCGGAAACTGTATTTCAGAACTCAAATTAAACTTTTGGAAACAGTATTTCAGAACTGCTCTTTGCACCTCTAAAATTTATCCTGAAAAATCTTAGAAGTCATTTTTATACCTCTAAAATTCATTCCGAAATATCAATTATCGAAGTCATTTTTACATTCCAAATATACGTTCCAGAATACCAATTTCAGAATCCATTTTTACATCTCGAATTGCCTTAGAAAAGTTACTTCACACGAGATTAATTGTTAAAATGAAATCGTTACATTTTGGTTATTTTTAATACTTTTTAAAAGAAATTGAATTTCATGTTAGAAACAAAGATAGTAAAAAAGTGATAATATACTCTCTTATCTTTGAATATATTTCTTAACAAAAAGCTCCTTGTTGCATAATACATCCTAAAAGGTTTAATATATAATTTTTATCTATAAAAATTTTAAATTACAAATGTAGTTCACTATTAATATACTATTCAGTTATTAATAAAAAAGTGTTACCATATTTATTATAATAATCTGTATTAAAATTAATTATCAGCACATATTATTATTATGTAAAAGAGTAATTGATATTATTATTATTATTATTTAGATATATGTAGCGTTTCTCTTAAACAATTAGATGACATACTAATATTTGACCAAAATCACTTAATTTTAAAAATATGAAATACCTGGTAATTAGATTTAATAAAAACTATAGGAATGAAAAATGAATTTAAACCTCCTTAAAATCTCTCTTATTCAAGATGATTATTTTAATATATATATATATATATATATATATATATATATATATATATATATATATATATATATATATATATATATATATATATAGAGAGAGAGAGAGAGAGAGAGAGAGAGAGGGGAGAGAGAGGGAATTCGTTTCTCATATATTTCATAAATTTATTTTAAAAAATCAATTTTAGTGTGTGTGTGTGTGTAAATATATATATTTAAAATAGTATTTCAAAATTTAAATTAAAAACGATAAACTGTTTTTATTCAAATATTAAACTTTGTCAACTTAGTGCATGTCTGACCAATGTAATTTTATGTTAAGATTCGACATGGTACATAAATTAATATTTGAAAAATGATATAATAATAAAGAAAAGAATTATATATTAAATTTTACCTTAATAATACCATAAAGTTCATTGTGATTAAATGAATATGTAAATATGTATTATATACTAAAATATAAAAAAAACATTTAAAAAATAAAAAGATATTTTTGTATATAATATTTTTGAAAGAGTTTGGACAATTAAATATGCATAACAAATAAACAGTTTTAAATTGTTAAATCTTTATTTAGTAAAATGTGAGATTGTGGATGGTATAGGTATATAAGTATGAGATGAGGATTAAAGTTGCTAATCAAGTAAGAATAGTGAAGAAAATAATTAAATTTACTTTGAATCTTACTTGTCTTATCTATTTATCTGAGAATAAAGTTGTGTCTATTTTAAGATTAAAGAGTGTGAATAGTAGTTAACATGATTTCACCATATATAAAGGTATTTTTCCTATAAATTATCATATATGATAACTTATTCTAAATTATATCATTAATGTGTAAATAAAAGTTATATATATAAAAGAAACAGAGAAGTAAAAACTAGTGAACCATAGTCTCTAACAACGTGGAGCATTACTATTTTTATTACTAAGATGAAATAAAATGTGTTCTAGGTTAAGTTAGCCATGGCCCTGTTTATTGAATTTGGAATACATGCTGTGGGACATAACTCAACTATCATTATAAACATAAAATTAAGAATAAAATTATTCTTCCTCTCCAAGAGCACAAAGTGCAATGGAGAACGGAGGTGCAGTTAGTAATTATGGAAGTATTGATGCAAATGTCATTCAGCTTATTGATGTTGCAGATAAGTCTAAGCCCTCCAAGGTTGGTGATATTGTTCATATCTCTTCCCTTGGGGAAGAAGTGACGGTTTTAGAAGTGGATTCATCAAAAGGAGAAATTGTAATTCAAGCTGGAATCATGAAGTTGAAGCTCAAACTAACTCAACCTAGAATTATCTCTCTATACATATAAAAAAGGAGAGTTATAATTTTTGGTAGTAGTTGGGTTCATTGGCAGACCGTGGTCAGTTGTTAGAGGTAGAATAACGTTGTCGTCTTTATAAGTGAGTTTCCATCTCTTTTGCATTATTTGTTTTTATAAGTTGTAAAATTTTATTTTGGTTTGATTTGACTTTGATTTAGAGTAGATTTAAATTGGATTTTGGTGAGAAATTTAGTTAGGTTTATATTTAATGTTATTGGAAAGGTGATCTACGACGGTTTAGGATGAACGATAATGGTTTAGAGTGAACAACAACGAAATAAAGTTAGAGGTTGGTTCGTCGTTCTAAAAATCTTTTGAAAGTCTTTTTCAAAACACAATACAACAAGCTCTTCCGAAATGTAAAAAATTACTTCCGAAAAATCTTTTTTAAATACAAAAGCATCCATATAAGTAAGTTATAAGTAAGTTATAGAGTGTGAATTGTTTTGGCTAATAAAGAGAAGTGGAAGAAAATCTTGTTAGTATATGTTCTAATAACTTTGGAGGTGTGACTTGAAATTTTAGAATTTGGCAAGAAGAAGAGATGATTAAAAGTATCTTAATTAAATTAATTTAGTTTTATTTTAATTAAATTTAAAATGAAAACCAATCAAGAAGGAGGAATAAATACACCTAAACTCTTAATTTGAAATGGATATAGAGCAACTAGACTTTTCATTTAAAATGGGTGCGATGGGGTATTTTTAGTTTCAGAAACTTCAATTCCTAGATTTAGCCGGATGTGTCAATAAATACAGTTTAGCAATGTCATTAGCATTACAAACAGTTGGCGTGCTAATTATGCAAGGTGCATTTTTCTTGATGATGCATACAAAATCCTGTAAACTGATGCAGTTTAAGCAACTTAAACTGTTAGCAAATTCAAATCAAGAAGCATTACCCTGTTATGGTTGTCTCCTTTATTGCTTAGGTGCCCTTTATTTTTGGTACAGCTGATTGTATTATCTATAGAAATGAACCCATTTGTTTGTATTGTCTATTTTAGGCCTTTTGACACTTTTGGAGGTGGAATGTCCCTGCTCTCTCTCTTGAAGATGATACTAACGGATTCCAATTATGTACTTGGATTCCTTTAACTAAAAAAGAAAGCACCTTCCACGCCCCCCTATAAAATCAATTAATGAAAAGGGAGCATGGAGTGACTGTAGAAACACCTTTTTATTTGTTATTCTAAAATCTATAATTTCCGTCAACCCTTCCTGTCTTAAGTTGATAAACAGCACCAAATAAATGTAAAGATCACTTCCCAACACATGATAAAGTATTTCAATGTAAAAGAGATATGTCCAACTACTTTAGTTATCAGCTAGAATCCTTGGCTGTTAAAAAATAAAAAAATAAAAAAAACAGCTAGAATCCTAGGAAAAGAAAATTGTTCAATGTTATCACAAGGAAGAGCATTTACCAAGTGATGTTGATGCTCCACAGGGGGAGCTGAGAGAACTTTAAGTTTCATCTAACAAGTGATAACGAATAGTAGCTCTAATTTCCTTCAAGCAAAATATTCATTAGAGTTATAGCTTACTGTTAAACCAAATCAATAAATCATTAAGAAGATTGCATCTGTTCCTATACATCTAGAAAATTGAAGTGAAAGAGGAAGAAACTTGCTGCAGGCTATATAAAAGAAAAAGTTTGCCTATCCAATTATATCTCCTATAACTAGAAATAATCTAATATTTTACAAAGGCGCAAATTTACATATTTTCACAGGCCGCCACTTCTCTCACGGAAGAAACTTGTAACTCTACCATACACTAGTTACTATCACCGGTAAACTCAGAAATGCACTTAACTCACCAAGAGAACGAAATACCCTATGATTAGAGAGATTAAAATTTAACCTAGAATTCTATGGCAACTTGTGATTGAACACAAACAAGTTGCAAGAAACTGAAAAATCTCAACGAGACACTAGTTGAAGGCCAAATATTCAGTGTTCCAAAACTTTGATCCTGTCGAGGTAGGAATTCATGCGATCAGAATCAGCAGTAGAGAATCGATCACCGACCATGAGTTTGTACTGCTCAAATTTTGATTCCTCACACTTCAAGGCAGCATTTTTACAAGCCCTTATACTTCCTGAAGCACAAGATAACATTTCATACCAGGATTTATAATTATTTTATGTTAAACATGAAATCTTTAAGTGAAAGAAAAGGTTTAAATCATGAATACGGTCAATGGTTAGCTAGATGCAATCACATTGATAAAAAAATTAATGTCAAAAAGATTTTTGGAGTTTCATTCATATTGCTGTAAAGATAATGTTTAATAGATCAATTGCATAAATGATTTAAATAAATTCCTTATCCCTCCTAACCCGCACTGGGAAGTAAGAAAACCAATGCATAACTAATCTATAAACACATATCACTGCAGCAAACAGTCCATGTCACCCCAACAATTGCATATATCAAATTCCTGCAAACCATTTTCCGTCCCAAAGTTTCACTCCCCTCATAATAAAAAGCCTAATATCCAAAACCTCAATTTTCTTTCAATAGTTATAATGCACATGTCTTTTGTTTTCACATTGGTACCCTGATGTCTTCTGTTTTCACATTTAGAAGTTTTGTTTTAATAATAAATTTCATCGTAAATTATAACCCCACAGCAAGATAGGGTCAAAGTAGTAGTTATGAAAATACTAAGGCATTCCATTGTTGTTGAAAGATAAACACGAGCGACAGCATAATAAACAAGGGTTTTCTAACAAAAGTAGTGCCCTTCATAACGGGATTCTAAATCGAAATCTGGACCAATTTGTTTATGGTATGATCACAAAGCACATCCCTCGAGATAATGAAATCCTTCCAAGGGGCTAACCTCTCTAAACATTTTTTTTTCTGATACAAGTAGACCTGAGGATCAAACTTAATAGCAACAAAAAAATGCAATAGCACCATGCAAAATTTCACAATTTCACAATTTTCCTTTCCCATGAGATATCATCTCATCTAGCACACTTTTTTTTTTTCTTTTTTCTCCCTTTTTCAATTCCAATATATTCCCAAAGAAATTAACGAAAAAACAATGAAAAACTACAAGAAGCAACGGAACAGGATTTTATTTTTGTTTACCAGACAAATCCAGCAAATTAAACATGACGGGGCAGTTTCCAATGTTTGTGACCATTGTAATGGCAGACCATACTTTCTGATACTCCTCTCTTGATACCCGAATTATACACACATTGGTAATTGAATTCACATACTTAACTGCACACAAAAAACAAAAACCAAACATTAATACGATCAAAATCAAAATGTATAGAATTCAGAAAACAGCACGAAATCAAACAAATTACTACTGACCTTGGAATGATCCCAACGATGAAGCCAAACCACACTCCCCAAAATTCACCAGAAGGCTGTCTCTCACAGCTTTGGAGATATTAAACTGTGTAATTATAACAGAACCATCGCCCACTTTGTCTCTATTAGGGTTGAGAAAAACCTCCATCACCATGTATCTGTTTCTGAACCCCACCATGATCCTTCGCGCTCACGTAAATTGAAGATTCGAATTCCCAGAACAATGGAAGGAAGAAACAGAAACCCTAGAAGCTAATGTCTGATGAGGAAATACGGGTCGGGTCTTTTAATGGGCTTTGAGTCCTGAAGCCCAATAGTGCGTACACGTGTTGAGTTGTGATAGGGCACAGAGTTTTCTCGGTGTCGCCTTCTTTCTCTCCCTTCCTTATCCGCGTCGTTTTGAAATTTTGAAAAAACCATTGTGAGTTAGTGAGAAAGTGGCGCATTTAAAACATGAGAGAGGAAAAGATCCGTTGCAGGACACGTGCACAAACATTTTATTTTATTTTTGACTTTCTACGTAGTTCGCTAAATTTCTAATTTTTATTTCCATATTTTAATTTTACAAAAATGGATATTTAAATTGCATATAATTTAAATTAATATAAGTTTTTGCTGTGAGAGTTTTTTAAAATAGGAAAAAAGATAAGGCTTTGTATTCTCATTCAGATATATTCTTATGATTATTAGAGAAACTAATAAATTAATTAAGATTAATAATTAATAATTAATAACTGGATGACAATAATTGCAGTATCTTCTATGGTCCTATGTACATTCACTCACATGTTTAAGTAAACATTTTTTTTTAAATAATTGGTGGGTTGAGAAAGAACGTTGGAGTTAGATCCGATAGTTAATCCAAACTTGATGGAGATGGTGCCACCTGACAGGACCCGACCCGAGAGTGACATGTTTGCATTTGGGTCACAATTTGCCCGAAATTTAACGCGCATTTCCGGTAGTTAGTTTTGTCCTACGTTGGTATGTGTCCCACAAGTGCACAGTGACCATCAGTACCTGCTTTCTATAAATACCCCAATCCGTCTTCATAAATTCCTTGCTAATTTCAATTTTTCTAGCTTTGCTCTGCTTAGGTTCTGCAGAGAGACAGAAAGAGAGAGAGAGTGTTTCAAAGAGAGAAATTTTTGGTTTTTTTTTTTTTTTCTCTTGCGTCGTTTTTGTAGGTACTGAGGATCAAGTCTTGGCAGCGTAACCTTGTTGGAGAGCCTGTAAGTCCATTTTCCTTCATTTTTCTCATCTGGGGTTGCTCCACTTTTCATCTCAATTTCATCTTCTTTTCATTTATCCCAGTTTTGAAAAGAGCATTTTTTTTCTCTCGTATTTTCTGTAATTTGTTAATGAGAATTGATTACTATTCTGGTTTTTCCTTTTTTTTTTTTTGGTGGGGTTGAATTGGTATGTGATGGGAATGAATTTGTTGATGGGGTGGTTTTATGTGCATGGAGATTGAGAATGATGTGTACGCATGTGTTTGTTCCTTTCACATGCTCACTATTGTTGTTTCCTAACTCTTATTCACATATTCATGCCTAACAGGGGTTATAAGATGTTTGAATGTGGATGAGTAATTAAATTTTTGTGGTGGTTGTGTTAATTGTCGTATCTTGTTTTATTTTGGGAATCTTATTTGGCCTTGGTTTAGATCTGCCTCATGGGGGGCCTCAGTGTAAATGCTGTTTGTCTTATTGTCACAGAGAGGTAGTGTATGAATGTAATTTACTAATCATTTACTTACGCTTTCTGAATTAGAAATTTAACAAAAATCCTTTTTGAATTTGCCCTTTTTTTCTGAACTGCTAAATTCCATTTATGGATTAAGATCTAACCTAATTGATGAAAGCAGTTTTCTTATTTCACACACACGTTAGAATCAATCTCTGAAAAGGAATGAGTAGTACATAAGAGTGTGGAACTTGATTGTTGTTGAGGGAAATTACTTTATAAGGCTGGTTGGTCATAGAAGGTTAAAGTCCTTACATTAAATCTCTTTAGAGTCAAGCAAGTCAGTTTCTGTTGAGTTTGACTGAATTATGTGTTGTTGTGGTGGGCCCTGCAGAAAATTCAGGCAAGGCCTTGGAGTTGGAGAGTATTAGATTGGGATCCTAGAAGTTTCTGTTTGGACCGAAGAAATGGAGGTATATGGCAAATCTATGGTTGCAGCTCCTTCAAATGTTATTTATCTATCAAGTATTTTGGGCCAAGATGGTCCAGTTCCCTGTCACAGATGCAACTGGAAATGTGAGAATGAACATGTTTGTGGAAACATGTATCGCTGCAAGCTAACAGGGCTGACTCACATCTGTGATAAAAACTGTAACCAGAGAATTCTGTATGATAACCATAGCTCACTTTGCCTAGCAAGTGGTCAAATTTTCCCCCTTACTCCGGCAGAGGAACAAGCAGTGAGAGGTGTTCGCAGAAAGCTTGATGCAGAGAATTCGCCCTCTGATAGCTGTGGTTTTAAGCGTAGACGTGATGCACAATTCCATCCTTCTCCTTTCGAGAGATCTTTCACTGCTGTCAGTCCTATCTGCAGCCAAGTTGGAGATGGCATGGATACGAATTAGATATCTATTATATAACTGAAAAAGACTTATAATTTTTCTTGTCCATTTGAAGTTTTTTTACTTTTGTCTATCGGATGAGTATCGATAACAGAACTTGAACAATTATGGATTATTTATTGGTGGACATGATGTGTCCCCATCTACTGTAGGAACAAATCCTTATATTACTAGTATTAATGTAATGTAGCCTTAAAAGTAGTACGACTGTTGAATGGGGATTTGAGCAGGGTCTTTCTACGCGCAACACGTTTCTGACACTTGAATTGACATCAGTTTTCTTCTAAACATAGTGAGAAGCTGACTGTCATAGCCGACTACAGAATGTATTCTGGCCTTTCATTGCTTGAATTTAATTCAGTCCTTGATGGATGCATACATGAGAAATGTACTTAACCATAACCCTTTATTAGCTAACCATCAAGTTTCTAGTGTATCTGTAATCACAAAACAGCCCCATTAATGTATTCATTGCTATTGCCACTATCATAAGCTTGTACTCCTTAATTTTGTATGAACAGCTCAGTTATTTGGTCCTTAAGGGTCATATCAATAACCTTGACTTCTCCAGTTTGCCATATGAACAAAGTTCTTGGCTTAGTATGCCATCTGGTGAATTAATTTTGGGTTTGCTGTTTCACTCTTTCCTATTTCTGTTGCAGGCTCAAGGGAGATGATCTAGTTCACATTTTCATTTGTCTTATTCATTTTCTGATATCTTTCCTTTCTGTGATTTGCCTGTCTGAGGTTACTGTAACTTGTGCAGGTTTTGAAGCATGTGCTAGGAAGGAGCGTTCAAAACATTGTCTTGCAATACTGAATTAACTTTTATGATTTAGAATTGTTCTATATTATAACATCAATTACTGATTAGTACCTTTTTCCTTGAATGAATGCAGGCATTGCGACTTCTGCTGGAGTCTTCGTTTGGTGAAGTTTGGAAAAACCAACAGTTATGGGGCTACAGAGTTTAAAGGGTGAGTAGATAATACTACCACTTGGGGACGTCAAAAGTATTGAGGCCAGGTCATTTATGATGCTGTACATAGACGGTGGAGATACAATATGGTATGATGCTAAAGTAGAGATGCCTAATCTTAGTTATTAATTTAATTTGAAATTGTGGTTGAATTCCATTAAATGATTTAGTACTTGTTTGGTAGATGGAGTGGTGACAATGAGCAAATAAAGGGAAACATATCAGCAGCAGTATCAATGTTGAAAAATTGCACATTGTATTCGACCATTGAAAGTAATAACCTGCGATTGAAGATGAATTCTATGTTAATGATGTCTGCCAAATTTTGTACTTGTAATATGTACTAGGTAGATGTAATTAATCTTTAATTTGGTTTATAGACAGATGTAGCTTTTGATTCTGATATTTATGAAGCAAGAGGTTGTAACGTAGCTTTCATTTTGCCAACTTATCCTTGTTCTATAGCTTCCAATATATTTAAAATATAACTCAGATATATTAGAGATATGTTATTTTCAACAGATTAGTTGATAACATATTTAAAAAATAAAATGTAATTACTGGTTATATTAACGAATCGCGTGGAGTTCTTTTGTCACTAATATTTATATTACAACTTATAAAACAAAGATTTCATTTCACAAAATAGTTTGAAAATAGTTCAAATTCTAGGGAGAATTTATCAATAAACTGATATGTAAATTGGCTTGTAATGGGATCTTTCACCGATTGTGGTTTTTGCTGAAATTTCACATTTTTATGTTTGGTACAAATTTTAGAAAAATATATTTTTATATATGAGGAAAGAAGGGTATCTTAAGTTTTCATGGGAATTGAAATTTTTATCTATCAACTTCATTATCTCTGATTTCACTTTCATTCTTTTCAAATTTTTAACCAGAGTTTTTTAATTATTAAATTTCAACTAAATATATTCATAGAAATAATTATTTATATTATACCCTGAAACTCTCCAAAAGTCTTTAGAAAAACGAAACCAAAATTACTGGTTGAACAGAGAGACGTTTCTATTTTTCGTCCAAAATGGATTTCTTTTTTTGTATATCTGAGAAGAAGAAAACGAAAGGGATGAAAAGAAAATTACAGATGCATAACGAAAGAAAATCTGCTGAGAAAATTGGAACTTGTTTATTAAACGAGATCATATTTTCATTATGAGTATTGCTATATTATGTACCCAAAAAAAAGTATTAGCTTTTGTTGTTCAAACCAAAAAGTTAATACCAAAATTCCACAAACTTAGAAGTTTGTGACTAAAGCAATCAGATGGGTGGAGTCAATCTCCAGAGGCCACTTTTCTCAGTTCCCACTGAAACAATGATAACAATTTAGCGTGTTTAGAGAAGTTTTTGGTCAAATTCACTGCTGAAAAGTTGTTCCTTTCTTCCATGAAAGGTCAATAGTTGGTACATGTCAATGTTCCGAAGTCACAGCACAGTAGTCAAGCGTGTAGTTAGGTGTAGGAAATAACGAACTAAAAGAAAAATATGCATAATTTCATACAGAAGTTTTCCCTTTACGTATTGCCTAGTCAATGTACTTTCATGTAGGAGGAATCCTAGGTCACTTCTTTATGGGATCATCCTATGCAACAATTTCCTACATGGTGGAATCACAGTTTCTGACACCATTATTTGAAGGAAATTCATGATTCTCCTGTCACAGAGATCACATAGATTAATATTGTTTCCTTATTTTCTCAATTTCCCATGAAACAGAAAAGGCAAAGAATAGCTTCTTCATTAGGCCATCCACAATAAAAGAAATGCTAAACCCATGTACCTGGTATTGTGGCTGAGAATTTCACCAAAGCAACGTAGGGTTTTTGTCACAAATTCTTCATACAAATATGGGAGGACTAGTCATTCTTGGCACATCATCAATTCCCTCAAAGACACACGACACAACCGATAATACTATCATAGAAAATGCCAATAGTGGTGGCATCATGGAAGTTCCAAAGTTTCTTTGTTATTTTGTGTACTTTCTTGTCTTATTCTTTTTCTTCTATTTTCACCATAACCAATAACTGCCCTCATACAATATGGCCCGGCACACTCTCCGGTTCTGGCTCACCGCCGCTTCCGACGACCGGATTCCGGCTGGACTCAGGCCAGATGGTCAAACTCACTAGTGTTCCAGGGTGGTCAGGGAGGATTTGGGCTAGGACTGGCTGCACATTTGATGCAACAGGCATTGGCAAGTGTCAAACAGGTGATTGTGGTGGAAGATTGGAATGTGATGGAAATGGTGCTGCTCCTCCTACCTCATTGTTTGAGATAACACTTGGTAAAGGCAATGATCAAGACTACTATGATGTCAGCATGGTGGATGGCTACAATTTGCCATTGCTTGTTCAACCAAGAGGTGTGTATGGTACTGGGGCCTGTAATGCAACAGGTTGTGTCACAGACATCAACAGAGGTAAGATGTTTTTCAAAAATGATACCAACATTGTATTTATTGGCTTAAAATGTTTTTTATAGATAAAGACTAAATAAAAAGGAATGATGTGCATAAGGGGTAGAACAAGTTTGAATTTTTACATGTGATGTGATAGAATGATTACTTTCAATAGGTTGTCCAAAAGAACTTCAAGTGGTGGCTGGAGATGGATACCAGGGTGGTGTAGTTGGGTGTAAAAGTGCTTGTGAGGCATTTGGATCGGATCAGTATTGCTGCAGTGGAGAATTTGCCAATCCAACTACATGCCAGCCATCCTATTATTCCACCCTTTTCAAGCAGGCTTGTCCAAAAGCTTATAGCTATGCATTTGATGATGCTACCAGCACTTTCATTTGCAAAGCTTTTGAATATGACATTGTTTTTTGTCCCAACAGCAACAGGTATATACATATATATATCCACTTTCCACATATTTACAAAACAAAATCCTAACACTCAACTGATTAAACATTTTACATTGCCACAACACAGGGATAAAAAACCAAATGCTCCAGCTCCTCCTCTACCACCATCAATTGGATGGCCTGATCAGAAGGTTCAACAGCAGGTCCATTCTTCTTCAGATATTCTCTTGCCCTTTCCAGTGACACTTTTCTCTTTGTTGCCACTATCTCTGTGCTTGCAGCAAAGTCTTAGACACTGATATGAGCCAAGGACAGAAGAGAATCCCAAAAGTTTTTCTTGAAAGGAAGAGAGGAACAAAAATACAAGGAGATGAAAATCAGAGAATGTGGAACACATGAGGATCCTGTGGAAGCAAATAAATGCAGAAATTACTCTTTCATGGATTGAGAATCAATTTCCATCTACTACACACCCACTTTTTCTCAAGATAACTTGTAAATGCAAAAAAAAAGTAAATAAATAAAAATGTTTGGGATAAATGAAGTCATATGTATACACACGTGTTTGTGTTGTGTGAGAGAAAGCTTGTCCTGTACATAATAAAAAATAATTTTTAAATTATCATTAATTAATTAATTTACTATATTGATCTCGACGTTGAAGAAAGTCATTGTCACATTTATTACATAATTAGCGTAAGACTATTTGCATTGGGATATGAAAAACGTTTTGGTGCATGCATGTGGCAGTTAATTGGCACGTTGACATGATCTGTGATGGTGTGAGAATGAAATGTTTGAGGGTGGACGTGGAGATTCCAAAAACGCCATTCACCCCAATTATTCTATTCTAATTGCAAAGACAATTCAGAATCTTTTGCGGCAAGGGTTAACTTAACCTTAATTTAGTCCCTTAATTAGTTAATTGGATTCATTTTATAATTCCAAATCTACTCTATCATACCACTATTAATATAAGAATATAGATCTATCTTGTGAAAAAAATATCCAATGGCAGTTTTTTAATTGAATATTAGTTCTTACTGGTAAAATTACACCTTACTGGTAAAAACACACTGAATCATTCACTCCATCAGATTTTAACATAATTTGATTGCCCTAATCTCTTAATATTGATTTATTATACAATTGTAGGATAAAGTAGGGTATTACATACTGTTTATCTACACTATTTTAGAAATTCTATTTTTGATTTTCTAAATCTAAATTAAACCCACAAATTCAGAAACCATGTCGGTGAAGACAAACACGGTCCAGAGATGAATCTGGGGAACTACCAAACATTAACCTTAACAACAGAATCTACATATACACATCATCCAATTTTACGATGATCATGTCAGCACTTCATAACGCACCATCGCACACCGGAAAGTGACAACCACGCGCTTCACAACAACATGCAAAGAGAGACACCTTGGCTTCATGAGGGGGAAGGAAGGGGAAAGGTGGTGTTGAGGAGAGAGTGTGCTCGTGAGAGCTGATCAACCAGTGAAACGATGCGAGCGTGATACTCACGCGCCTGCTGCAGCGCCTCGGCTTCGAGGTCACCGAGCTGCACGCAGAGGCGCTCCTCCGCGTCCTCCGCCACGGAGAGGCGATCCAATGCGGCGCGGAGCTGGCGCCTCACGTGGTCCTCCCTCTCCTTGCTCCGTTTCAGCTCCTCCTCCAGCTCCTCGTTCCGCTTCTTCAGCTCCCTCTCCAACGACGCCGTTTCACCCTTCCTCATCACCCCCTCCACTTCCGTATCCGACACTTTTTCTGCTGCTTTTAAGATTTCATTTCGTGTTTAAATACACAAATGGAAGAGTGATTATAAGGTGTGTCCAGGTTCATTGAACCTTTCCTCACAAATTTCACAAAAATCTCACTGCTTCTCAAGATTTTACTTTTCTTTTTTATCAAAATTGTTTAAAACTTACATTTTATGTTATTAATATGCATGTTTTTATATTTTTTTTTTTTAAAAGAAAAAAGTCAATAAAAGAAACGATGTTACACACTAAATTATTAATTACAGGTGATAAATCTCTTCAAACTTTATCAAGATAATCTTTTAAATTGGAGCCTCATTTTTTATTTTCTGTTACTTTAATTATTTTGATGTTACAGATATTTACTTCACGAAAGGGACACATGTCTACTTGAATCAGTGTGCACCCATATTTTTTGTTCTTATTATTAACAAATTAGTATTTAATCCATAAGAGAACGAAGAAGAAAGAAAACAAAATCAGTTTATTTTTTATATTTATTTTAACCTTTTTTTATTACGTAAAAAAAAGTTATGTGAATGATGTTCTCGCCTCGAAAATTCATATAACATCTTGTTCAGTATACATGTAAAAAGAATATTAGTTCTTAAGCTTATATTTGTTAATTAAGATTTATCTATTCAAATTTAGTTTATTAGGTGGACATTATGAATAACACTACAACTAAATTATATATATATATATATATATATATATATAAATAATTGTGGAGAAAGCAGTAACGTGAGGCAACTCCTCAACTCTCGAAAAGTCAATTTAGTTTTATCTTCACCATCTTTTCACACTGAGAGCATTTTAATTATTATAAGTTTTATGACATATTGTGTAACCAACACCACCTTCTTCATTATTATATAATTTATTCCCTCCTAGATTACCCAAAAAAGTTACATTATTCCTGAATATATGTAAAAAAAAATAGTAATTATAAATTTTATTATTCAATCAATTTTACTAATAACAGAAAATATATCATATGAAAACTATATCACTATTAAAAACTATTGCCTGTATATACTTTTCAATAATAGTTAGCTATGGGTTAATCTTTTATAAACTAGTAGATTCGAATTCCTGTTATATGAGATATTTATACTTGGTTTGTTGTCTTAAAGACTATTACTTAAATTGAATAATTTTTACTAATATTCTTAGTACTTTTCCGTATAGTTGAACGATATCCTCTCTGTAATAGTTGAATTTTTAATTGAAAATATATAATCAAAACATGTAAATAATTGTCATAATCGAGAAATTACTTTTTATAATATCTACTATGATTATAGGATAGTTTTTTAAAAAATAGTTAAATGACGATATATAATAATAATAATAATGGAAATTTTTTACTGACATGTGTTGTTGGTATAACTAATTTGATTTTTTTAAGGAAAAAATTGTATTTAAATTTTCTGAATAAAAAAAAGACATAATTAGTGGAGTCTCCACTACAAAAATCAATAAATTTTTCTAACATTTTTAACGTACATAAAATCGATTTTATAAAAGAAAAATATGAATATCTCTTTGAGTAGGATAAGTTACTCTGAAGAGAAACTCTAAAAAATGATCAGATTTTAGTTTTTTCTTAATCTAATGACCAAACATAAGTGGATTATTAAACTATGGTAAGGAAGATGAAAAATGAATATAAAAAGTGATTATTAGAGAGTAATAAAATAGATTAAGTTTAGTGATGACAAGACAAGTGTGTGCGGTGTTGATGGCTTTAAGCAAAAGCATGTGATTAAGAAAATCTAAAACTCAAAGGATAAGCCACCACCCCATTGAAGAAAGAATAGAGTAATAAGAGGCAAAGACATGTAATTAATTAGCACTAATTAATAATAATTAGTTGGAAACGGAAGCTAAAGAAAATCTAATTCAGCATTCTACTAGGATGATCTGATTTAATGCCGTCCTATGCGATGCTACGCTTTATTGACCAAAATGGTGTAAGTGATATTATAGATTAATTATTGAAAACGAAGTATATTATTATTTAGTTAGAGTTTTTTTTTTTTTTTTTCATGCCATTCCAAAGTAGTAAGTTTGTTAATTAAGTCATTAAACCATTTTCCACTATCAGAAACTTCTTTTTAATAAACAGGTGGGATGCACTTAATTACAAAACAAAAAAATATCTATGATGATGCTAATTTATGTATGATTGTCAACGTTGGCTTTGGTATGTGTTTGTTTTTTTTTTTTTAATTAAGTAGTTTAGGATTTAAATTCTTGTAAATTATCTTTTAATTTAGAATAAATCAGAAATCTACGTGTGGCTTTTATGATATTATTGTATAATTTTAAACTTTTTAATAATTATTTTTTATTATAATTTTTTTAGTTTTTAGTAAAATCTTTTGTTGATCTCATAAGACTTAAATTTTGAGATATCAAACGTATTTCCACTCACAACAACATCGTATTGATATGTGGTGAGTTTTTGGAAGCTTTGAAAAACACTAAATTAAAATAAATAGATCTAAATGAAAATTTTAATATCAGAATGAATAAACTTAAATAAATTTTTAATAGAATGAAAAATAAAATGTTAACAAATATAAATAAATAGGCGTAAATAACATATTAATATATATATATATATATATATATATATATATATATATGTATGTATAAAGTTTATAAATAAAGAATAGTCATTATTATTTATTTTATTCATATGTTTATCTCTTTAAAATACATATTCTTTTAATTATCTCTAAATTTTGGAGAATAATCTAATTATATTATAATGTCAAATAACAATGTGGAAGAAGTAGTAAGATAAGGAGTCTAGTAAATCCATCACAATTATTGTTTGGATAACTAGTTTATTCCTTAATAAGAATTTTAGCATTTTCATCTTAGATGTTATGTAAAAATAAATATTATTAGTGTAAGATTTAATATTTTGAATTATTTACTTCGTATTTGGAGATTTCTAAAAGTGTTAAGATGAAAGTTTAGCTTGTAAGCACACTATCTTTAAATTAAGAGGAATTAATGTTTGTATATAACTTAAAGATATGATTGTTTAGATGTGGAAAGTGTGTGATAGTTGTCATATTATGTGTATAAGATGTTGTTAAAAATAGAAAAATCACAAGAAGAGAGAATTGAATTATGATTTACTTATTTTAAAAATATTTTTGCAAGCATAATTTCACTAAGAGTCTCCAAATGAATTTTTCAATGAAGATGAGTGTTTCATTTAATAAAGTTTGACATATGCAAGTTTGAACTTAGCATATTTGTTAAAATAATATGACTTAATGATGTGTGTTTGTAATCAAGTTGGGTTTGATGAAATATAAAAGATGTAACCTCAACAAAAAAGTGTTAAAATATTTAGTCATACATAACTTGTGTATAACCCTCCATTATAGATGTAGATTTAAAAACTTCATGAAAATAACACTTTAATAAAAACATTTCAAATACATGTTTTCACAATAACTCTCCTTCCTAAATTAGTACAAGCAATGATAACATCTAATACAAAGAGATTAAGAAAGAGAGAAATGCATACAATAATTTATATTGGTTTGTCTTTCGCAACAAATTATATTAAGTTTTAAATCAATAAATTGAGTTTCACTAGACAGACTAATGTTATGAAGTAAATTTCGAGTATTCTTTGGGTTTATGACCACTCATTATTCCCTTGACTATTTTCAACACATGTCACTCTTAACTTAACTGAGTTTTTTTGGGTTCATGGTCATTTATGACTAACCCCTAGAGCATTTTTTACTCAAGTCACCCCTGACACCGAGTATTCATTACACCTATCCACTCCTAGATAACTAAGTATTCTTTCAAATCATGGTCACTCTTGGTTAACACTATCAAGGAATATTCTTCACCCTTTAGTCATTTTTGGATAACACAAGAAAAAGTTAGGTATATGTATGGTAATCAAATCATTTAGTCTGATTATTAGAGAGTATTTGCATCTTTTGACGAATATATAAATGTTTAAGTTTTCTCTCCTAATTCATATAATCTTTCTTAGGGAGGAGTTATGTCTTCATACAAATACAAAGGTAAGGTTCAATCTCTTACGAAAATGAACACTCTTAATGTTCCTCTCATGACTTTTTTTTATCCATGAATATGATAGATTATCTACTTTCAACCCTGGGATCACTTTTTGAAGCTTTAAGGATTTCACTGCATTTTAGTAGTATTTTTGCTTATTATAACCTTTGTTCGGTTTCTTTTTCTTTGATTGAACTTTATACACATGTTAAAAAAGATAGTCATTGAGAGATTATTTTTAGCCATTAGGCAACTTTATTTCTTCTAATGTCTATTTTGCATCTCTCCAGCTTGAATAATGTTCTTGCATTAATTGCAATTTAAATGTTTTTCTTATTCACACAACATCCTAGATGCCTGACAATACACACCTCTCTTGATACACAAAGTCTTTTGTATCATTTCATGGTAAAAGTACACATCATATAGAACGGATAACTGGGCTATGGTTAAAGATAACTTGTGTCAAGAAGTTGATGAGGAAAGTAGCTTTAGTTCGAACTCCACAAGATTTTGATGTTGATTTGTACTTTATCTTAAACAGGTCTCTTTGGTTATACGAAAGATAGTGAACATTTCTTGTAACTTAGAATAAGCATATAAATATTTATTGAAGTACAGGATTAGTTTAATTTATGTGTGTATTGCTTGATGTTTTATGCAAGTTTCATTTGATCTTATATTTGTCATATCACACTGAAGAAAAGATAGAATAATGTTATATCCGTTTATGAGACTAAAACATTTGCATCGTACATGATATGTTATTTTCGCAAAGCTATCGTCTTAAAAAAAAGGATAACCATGTTTTACTTAATTGGTTTTAGCACTACATTAAAATTTTTAATCCTAAACTTTTACCTTAACAAATATTAAAATATACATGTCTTTATCTTTGATTTTGAGAGTAACGTGGAGTGTTTATGATTAATGGTTCTTTTGAAAATGATTATCAATATTGTTGATATATTAAATGAATTGAAATATATTTAGAATATTACTATAATACCTGATGTAATACCTGATTTGATCCAGATAAATAAAATTTATTTTTAAAAAAAATAAAAGAATGTGTATTCAATTAATTTTGTTTAAATATTACAAAACTAAAAAATGATATTTTTTAATAAAAAATTAATTTTATTGATTTAGGCTTTATTATTACTTTTTATATTTTCCATAATATATAAAAATAATATGTAATTTGGGTCCAATCGGTAAAAGAGAAAAAAACCACTTTTTTTTAATTTTTCTCACTCCACCCCTCTCATTCTTCACGCACTCCCCATGATCCCTTTGGGCACAGGCCACAGTCACTCTTAGCACCCATCACACCACTCCCTGACCCACCTTTTTTTCTGTTTTTGTCTGACGCTGCCCACTCACATCCACATTCTCTCATATCACCTTCACCCACTCACATACACAAAATCACAAAACCTAGACACAAATCTCGCACCCTTCAGCTCCCAAATTCTCTTCAAAGAGAACTCCCGTGGCCATGCTAGGGAATTCTCCTTCATCGACGCTCTCTCCTACCTCCTTTTCTTTTAGGCCCCTTTTAGGCAATTGCTTCCTGCACCCCCACAATTGTTTCCTGCACCCCATCACAAATTCATAATACCTGAAAAACCCTTAGCAGAATATTGAAAGGGTGAGTGGTGCGGTGGGTAGGCCGTGAGTGGGGTATACGTTCTGCGGCAGTGCGGTGGTGGGTGTGACTTTGAAACATTTTCCGGCAGTGTCTCCGTTAGTGGGAGAGGTAAGTGTCATTTGTTTCTTCATTATGTAGGGTGGAGAGTTAAGGTTTCTGCAAAGCGTATACTGGAAATGGGGTTCCGGAAATCAAATTCCGAAATACGGTTGAGGTGTAGCAAAAGCGTTCTGGAAAGTATTTTAAGGATTTTGTTTGATTTTCCGAAAGGGCTTGTTTGGAGATTTGGTTACAGAAAACAATTTTCATATAATATTTACAGAAAACCTTTTCCAGAATAATAGAAACCTATTTTGGAAAATATTTTTCGATAGTCACAAAATTTAATATTACATTATTATAGTTATAGAATTCAAGTAATCTTTTAGATCTTAGAGTTTAAAAGCCTCATAAAATTTAATATTATATTATTATAAAATCAAAACAATCACTTTAAGTCTCAGATTTCAAAAACTTCACAAAATTTAATATTACATTATTATAAAATTAAAAAATATTTAATTTTAAAATCATATTATAAAATACCTTTTAATTAAAAATTAAATTTTTTAACTGATTTTAAGTTTATATAAGTATTATAAATATTTTTTAATATTTTTAAATTTATATTGGTATCATAAGTATTATTTTATAAATAATATTTTTTTAAAAAAATTATAATAAATTAATAATACTTCTTTTGAAAAAGAAATGAAATAGTTTAGGAATCTACTATTAAAACTTTCTAATTTTTTATCTCTTTCTTCTATTAAAATTAGAATTTCAAATTTTCTCTTTCTTTTTACTATTTCATTTATCATATTGATATCATTTATTTATACGTCCTTTCATTCTCCCAATCTTCTACTTATCAACTTATGTCCTTATCTCTTTCCTTTATATATTCTTTTAATTATTTGACTCTTTCACTTATTCCATTCTTTTATCTGACTTATTCACTTTTCTCATTTTTAATTTTTCCACAATATTGTTTCAATTTGAGTGTTTGATTATTATTAGGTTATTTTCTAAATTTCAAATTTATTTTATCATTCTATATTGTGAATTCATGCGTGTGTTTCTATTTAGAGTTTGTGTTCGCTTTTGATTCTTTTAAGTGATCTATATCAGGTAAAAATAATATCAGATTGATCAATTGATTTCAAAATTTTTTATTCTTCATTATAGTTCAACTATTTTTACAATAATTTGTGCAAATTCAAGAAAGAGCACTAGAAATTTAGAATTTATAAATTAAATTTAAAGATTTACCAAAGGACATGACCACAAAAGATAGTAGAAGACTTGAGATTTCAAAACAAGATACTACGATCAAGTTCATTGTTTTGATAATGTATCGAAAATAAAATAAAATAAAAGAGTTTAAGAAGAGTTTAACTTTTTGTTGAGTCAAAAAAATAAGTTATGGATAAAATTTATATAAATAAAAAATATAAGTAAATCTTCTTTGAATGAAGAAGATAACGATAATAGTATAAATATAAGTGAAGACACCATAACAATATAGATATAGGTGAAGACAACAATAAAATAGTCTTCGAAGAAAATGAAATTACAAGACGAAATAATTATAATATTAAAATTATATATGATTTAAGTCAATGGAATGATATTGATGTGAAATTGAGATGATTATTAGTAGATATTTTATATTAAAAAAAACTCGAAAAATAAATTTTAGATAAAAATATTAGAATTTTAGTTATTTTATTAATTTAAAAAATGTGTTATTTTTTTAATTTATTTTAGACTCCCTAAAATCGTGAACCACCACTATATATATTATATATTTTGTTACTCCTAATAATATAAAAAAAAAATTCTCTTTCACTATAAGGCTTTTCATTCTTTTGGAAAAGATAAAAGGGCAAATAAAGTCTCTGTTAGGTTTTATTCGTGAAAGTGGCAGCTGTTATGCTTGTCCATTGATGTTAGAGAAAAAAAAAAAAAAAAAAAGAAGAACCTCGTAAGTGTTGATCTGATATTAAGAAATATAAAAAATTTTTATATTTTTATAAAAAAGTT
>Ga0099824_1002032_pt1 | contig 29332 bp, 13 predicted proteins | sample SiratrowhiteBW_FD_76837 | JGI IMG/M metagenome (GOLD analysis project Ga0099824, IMG submission 76837) | Root nodule microbial communities of legume samples collected from California, USA - Siratro white BW | ecosystem: Host-associated > Plants > Roots > Nodule | place: USA: California... | reverse complement strand
AAACAGATTATGTTTATGCTGAATTGCTTGAGAGATTAATCTCTCTATATCCATATATATATGAAAAAATACAAGATAATATCCCTTGATCCTAGGAGATACAATAGAATCAAATCTCTAACAAAATAGGAAACAATATCAAAACAGAATAACTATACAGCCTATAATTAAGGAAATAATTGATATTCAACAGTTATTATTGGGCTTTGATTCTTGTTAGATTACAAAGGTGTTTGTGAATCTCATTCGATACCTACCAAGATTGGGTGCAATCAACTCAAAGAGAAGAGAATTCAACATAGAAGAGAGGAGGCACATACAAATTAGGTCATCTTGTTGCTAGATTCACTTTTTTGGAACTTGATCATTACTTGAGAAGTAACACAATGCAATTTGGGGAAATGAGTTAAAAATGTTCTATGACCACAATTTGTTGTTTCTACCACCAAAATTTCTTTTCATCATGTTTTAGAATGATTGGGTGAAAATTTATGATTTGAGGCTGACAATCCTCCTTGTGGTAGGTTTGGTTAAGGGATTATATTGACGATCCCACGTCAACTAGAGATATGGTCTAATTACAGTATAAACCTAATCTTACAAGCAGGTTTTTATGAGGTTGAGTTATGCTTTAAAGTATACTTTTTGAGATGATAACAAACTCTACTTGAGTGAGACTTATTAGGTTTATTGTGTTACCTACTATCAAATCACTCACAAATATTTTGTCTCACGCTTGAGATGTCTAATCTTTGGCGTGAAGTGGGCGTTGGAGATCCTATCTCAACTAGAGATATGATTGAATTATAATATATAAATAGGTAAAAATTTCACTTTACAAGTTGAATTAGGTTTAAAATCTACTTTCTGAGAAACTACAAGTACCATTGTTGTTGGATCAAGAAGCTTTTGCTATCATGTTAAATAACCATAATTCAGAATTAGCGAGAGTTAAGGAGAATTGAATTTGAATTGCTTTATGATTAGTTGTAACAGAAACAAAGCCAAACTGACACCTCTAGACACATTGCTTTTAGGCCCAAGTACAGTGGAAAAGTTATCTGTAATAACTAGCAAGTAGAATGAGACAATCAACATGATGAACCAAGCCAGCTAGGTGGGCACATGACTTACACAGACCAGCTAGGAGATGTGTGCATGTGATGTTTTTGGTGCAGGACTCTGGCAGTTGTTTTGTTAGAGGTCTTTGATGATTTATAACTGTTGAACAGAAAAAAGTGTCCAGTTATGAGGCTGGGCACACAAGGGGCTATGGCTTATAATGAATATTGGGTATGAGATTGATTATTGATGGTGGCTTATGTCAGTGGAAAAGAAACTCCCACAGGAGCTATTTTTTAATTGAAAGATTAATTTCTGAATATTGTTTCATGAATTACAGTTTACTACAGTAATTCCATAAATAAATAACTTCAAATATGAGGAAATCACTGATATTATTTCTTGATTCTAGGTGTGAGACAAAGAACTATTTGTACAGGCCTATTCATATAATCCTATGCTAGAATTTTGGACAAAAATAAAGTTCAATCAAAATGTTAGAAATTGTAAATTGATTAGAGATATGGTCAAATTATAATATATATGTGTGTAGATGTAGATGTAGATCTTACTTTACGAACTAGTTTTATAGGTTTAAGTTAGGCCTAAATCCACTTTCTATGACAAACAATCCTTTTAAGGTGTAAATCAAATTAAATTTGTTAAAAAATGGAAAGAAGAAATAAACACGCGAAGCACATGCTGAACATGTTACAGCAGAATGGCTTTGGAATGCAACATGCTGAACATGTTACTTTGATGATTTGAAACCATACAAGGCAATTACAGTATAGACTAAACAGCGTTATTACTTTCTAAAAAGAAGACTGAGAATAATGTAAATATCAATCTTAATTACAATACACTAGTGAGGGACTGCTTCAACACTATATATTAGCTGGTATTAATAATTACTTGCTTAGAATATATCTATATGACAGCAAACAAGTTTGTACTGAAAAAAAGAAAAAAAGCAACTTATACTATGCCAACAGTGTTCATTATAATACTTAACAGCAACTCATCTAGTTTGTACAACATCGTTTATCTTGTGGATCTTATTTTTGATTAACTTAAATATCCAATTTTCCAGTTCATTCTTTAATATTCAATATATCAACCTATGAATTTTCAAATATAATTACTGCATTACCTCCTTTCAATCAAATTTGAAGTTTCTTTTCTTTTATATAGAAATCTATGCCTTAATGAATCAATAATGAATTAATGCAGTTCGTATAGTTTCTGTGGCATGATATTCTGTCATATGAACCTTATCATTGATCAACTTAAACATTAAATTCATTCTCAATAACCAATGTCATTCCTCAACTTGGATTAACACACTTCCTCAGTCTAGTGGTAGTGGGAGTGAAAGTGCGACCTACACCAGAAAATCTGCAAAGTCAAGAAGTAATGATGCTTCTGAAAACAATAGTGACAGCCATGACGAGAATGACCATGGAAGCAAAGGCTTGAGCATTCGTGATGGAAGTGATAATGGAAGTGGCACTCAGGTATTGCACTCATCTTATAGCATAGATAGGATTCTCTTAATTGAATAACCATTATGTAATGTTTCCTTGAATGGAGGCAATATTACCACAATTTGCTGTGTTGATATCATTTTCTGCTCATGAAAATTAGTTTCCAAGTCCATGTTTTGTTACTTTTTGCCGTTTTAAAATTTCCTTATATTAAATTATTTAAAGCTCGACAGATGCAGTTCAGCGTTGAAGAACGCATTCATCATTTTTTCTAGATCAATGATTTCCAATGGCTCAGTAATACCGTGTAATCTTACATACTGACTTGCTTCACATGTGTAGTTTGACATGATAATTTTAAGCAGCTGGGAAATAAGGGTTTTGAAATTCTATGCAAGGCATATGGGTCTTCAAAGCAGGGCTAGTGCTGCAACAGACCAATTAACAACGTTAAGAATTGTTTGGTTGGAAGATGGAGAAAGATGGAACAGGACGGAAATAATGTAATGTGTTTGGTGGGAGAGAAAAAGAGGAGAAATAATTTTTAAAAATGGTGGGACCCATTGTGTTCTTAGTATTTCTACTCATCTCTGTCCTCATCTGTTCTCTCTTTCTCTTCAACCAAACATCTTTAATTTCTATTTATTTGTCATTTATTTTCACTCTATCAACTTATTTCTATCTAACCTATTTTTCTCCTCTTTAATCAGAGCATTAGGGTAGTTATTAGTTAAATTCAGTAATCAATAAAGAAAAGGTAACGAATGTCTTTCATTGATCAATTTAACCTACATAAGGTTCACTTAGCATGTGGCAATTACTTCTCATAACAACTACCTAGTGCAACAAGCCCGTGTCAATGAACTATCTTGTCATCCATGGTTTTTCCGTCATTCCATTGATGTTCTTCTTGTTCGTTGAGTTGAGGATAGTATGAAGCATGCTATTATTTGTTTTGTAATTCTTTCTGCGCCTATCTTTTGAATCACATAGAAATTAACATAATAATTTATGGAGAATCATAGTTTAGGAATTCTTGGCTGTTATTTCTGTGCAGGAAAAAATTAGTGCAGAATTGTTAACATTGTTAGGTGGGTGGTTAATGTATTAATTCCCCCAGTAAAATATATATTTACAAGGTTGTCATTTAAATTGGGAGTTTCACTTGAAAAAATTTTAGCACTAAAGAATCTTAACCATTCAGATGGAGATTCGAGAGGTTTTTTGTTCTCCCTCAATGTGTTTTCTAGAAATTATACACTACAATTTCTAAGTCACCTTATGAAAAACTATAGAATACACAAGAAGGGAGAGTTATTGAAGATTTTCTTAATATTAGTCTATGATGAAATATAATTAGACGTAGCAGATGCGTTGTCCATGAGTTTTCATAAATCTTGTTTAGAAAAGACTCTTTTTGATCCGTTGTTGTTCAATAATATGCAATTTAAAGAGGTTAGACTACAGAAAGATTTACACTGCATGTCTTTATACCGGTTCGTTTCTAAACCCAAACTACGTCTAGCTCTTAATCAACTTAATCAAGTTCCACTAGGTAGATTATAGTTGCAAAATATAAGGCAAGTATTCTTTGGATCGCAATCATTCCTGGTTAAAACTGAGAATTATCAGAATCACAACCGCTCTTAGCTGAGACTAAGTATTCTTTGGAATGCAATCACTCATAGCTAAGACTCTTAGCAATAAGGTGTGATCAAATGATCACAGATTCTCTTCCTTAAAGAGGTTTCGTGTCTTACAACATATACAAGATTAGATTCACTCTTCTAGATAGCTAAAGAACACAAATAGTGTTCTATCGATGAGTTAGGATTGCAAACTTAAGATTTCAACTCTACATAGATTGTAAGTTTAAGTGAATGATTGTAACCTTTTTTCTTCGAAGACATCTTCTATATATAGAGGTTTCTAAAAGAGTTGTTGCAAATTCTTTTCTAATCGTTGAGATATTAGATACTATCTTCTATTGTGTTGTGTTTGTCCACATTCATGGGTAGAGATGCATAAAGTGCTCTTCATGCAACATAAATTGCACATCTCTTCTTCAAGCAACAACCTGATATTTGGATAACTTATCAGGCCTATGTCAGACAACTTTTATTCAATCTATAGTAAAGGTCAAGACTGTACAAGGTCGATGGTCTATGCATAGTTGACATTCCGTCTTTTAGAAAGGTTGTCGACGTGGAGCAACATTAACACGTTCTTCAAGAGATCTTGGATATAGACAAGTCTTCTTAAAATCCTCTTGTTAGACTGATTAGACGAACTCTTTGCAATGTAGAATAAGCATTTATAAGCTTGAATTATGAAATACTTAAGATTAGGTCTCTTTATTGTTTATCCAAGCGTAAGCTTATCTAGCAAAGATTATCTAGCAAAGATTACACAAGGTGCTTTGCATCTGGAGTCGTCAGATGAAATATTGCGTCTATCATCATCAGTCAAAGCATTGTGCCTGTCTTTATGAAATTGCGTCCATCGTTATTAGACGAAGTATTTGCATCTATCATGATTTGATATTAAGACAAATGCATGTTTTAATAATTTGTTCTGAAAGCACTTAATCAAAATAATTTGGGGTCTCGTGGACTTTTCTCTAACACACCTTTCCTAGAATTCCCGCTTACTTACCAAAAATAAATCTTGAATTCCTGCTTAACAAAGTCATATGAAAGTTCAAAGCTCTTTGTAAAATCAAGTATTTGGGTATCTTTTGATTAAAAAGGTGTAAGGAGAACTCTTACATAGAAGAGCAATTGCTCTTACATAGAATAGAAAAACTTAATTAAGGAAACTCTTAATATAGGATAGACACAATCAATCCTTATAATTCAAGGTCAACGATCCCATATAGTAAATATAAAATATACAGTCAACATATCCTAATTATGAAATGTTATTAAATCTCTTAATTATGGAATGTAATTAAATTTGTACAAGGAAATATTATCTCCAGAATATTTTAAGGGATTCTGACACTCTCTATCAAGTTGGTGAGTGGATGTCATCCATTCCCAACCTACCAACAATAGACTGTAATGTAGCACCAGTTAGCCCTTTTGTCAATACATCAACAAGTTGATTTCCAGAGGATACCAATGGCTTAAGAATTGTCCCATTTTCCAACTTCTCCTTTATGAAGTGTTTGTCTCCTTCAACATGTTTAGTTTTGTCATGTTGTACTAGACTATGCATAATATGTATTAATAATTTGTTATTGCAATATAGTTGCATAGGCTTCTTCCAATCAATCTTCATGTCTTCTAAAATTATCTTTAACCATGGAATTTCACAAATCCATAAGGCCATTGCTCTAGACTGCTTCCGTACTTGTCCTTGCACAACATTTTGTTTCTTCTATCATCCACAAAATTTCCTTAAAGAAAAGAGCAATATCCCGAAGTAAATCTTCAATCATCTACAGTCTAGCATAGTAGTGTCTATGTAGACTTCTAAGATTATCTCATTCCCCCTTGTAAATAAAATTCCTTTTCTAGGAGTTCCTTTCAAGTACTATAGAATGCAATAGACAACTCTAAGTGAGTCTCCTTTAGATTATGTATGAACTGACTTACAATTGCTACAACATAGGCAATGTCAGGCCTACTGTGAGACAAGTAGATCAATTTTCCAACTAGCCTTTTTAAGATTGTCTATCCACGGTTACATTTTCAATTGATTCACTAAGTTTGTGATGTTATTCAATAGGTATGTTTCCTGATCTTACCAGTTTCAACCAATAAATCCAACACATTTTTGTTGGAAGATGTGAATTCCATGATGTGAATGAGTCACTTCAATGCCTAAAAGATATATCAATTTATCGAACTCCTTATTTTCAAATTTTGTTATCAAACATTTTAAGGCTTCCATTCCTACGTGATCCTTTTTAGTTATAACTATATTTAGATTTAGCTCAAACATATTAACTACAAAAGCAAGTACCACACAAATAACAGAAATTCTCAAACGTAGTGAGTAGAAGGTAAACATAAGAGGAGAAACAAGAAAGAATCAAACAAAATAACGTGGTTCAATTGAAGTGTTAATAAACTATGATGAATGTCCACGAAAGAATTTACTATTGTCTAAGATTACAACTTATAGTTTCTCTCATAGCTCTCAGTAGATGCTAAGAAACTAGACAATGTATTGAAACCATCTATCACATGATAGAAGCTACATATCAAACACTTGGAGCTCTAGCTCAACCATAAACTAGAACTCTTCCAAGTGATCCCAAGTAACGAAGAATTTGCCGAAGACCTTGCAAATGAGCTCGTCCAATATTTGACATGAACCTTCCAAAGGGCGTATGCAAACCATCGGCTACATGACAGAACCAACTATATTGGCACATGGAATACTGAACATATAACATTGTTCCTCAACTATCTTAGGAGACTATTTATCACTTAACTTATATTGAGACACAAGAGGTGTGGATACAAGTTTTAAGTTTGTCATACCAAACTTCTCAAAGATTTTTCTGAGATAGGTCTCTTGATACACATAGACGCTTCAAGTCACATTGTCTAATGACTGTATTAACAAAGTCTTCCTAGCAACTCCAAGGTCCTTCATCTCAAACTCGTTATTCAACTTATATTTTATTATAATTATATATACATATGTTTTTCTTTTCCTTTGGTAGCATATCACGATATAATCGCATTCCACGTTACATTTTCAATAGGTTGAAGCAAAGTTCAACATTGTGTTGCAGGCTCAGATCAGTAACTATTCACATTTGATCTCTATCAAAATTCCTGAGAGGGATTAGTTTTAACCTTCTGCACCTCAAGCTTAAAATTGTTCGCTATTAGAATGTCATCTTCATACAATAGCAATAGAATGAAATGACCTCTTGCTAAAAATGTCATCTACATACAATAGCAATACAATGAAATGACCTCTTGCTAAAAACTTGAAGTAGATGCAAGTGTCATACTTGCTACGTTCAAAGGCAATTCTTGCTATGAACTCTTCGAAACATTTGTTCCATTGCCTTGGGGATTCTTTTAGACCATAGAAGGATCTATTTAACTTACAAACATAATCCTTCTTGTCTCCTACTTCAAATCCTTTTGTTGTTTCATGTAGATGGTCTCCATATGGGAACATAGTCTCAACGTCCATTTGTTCCAGTTCAAGGTTAAGCTCAACAATCATGACTAACAGTTTCGAAATAATCTATGCTTTACTACAGGAGATAATATATCATTATAATCAACTCCTCTCTGAGTAAAGCCTCTAGCTACCATATGCCTTAAGTTCATACTTCTCATTCAACCACATTAAGCTCCAAGCAACCTAAACCTCCACAAGAGAGAGAATCTCTCTGCTACACAACAAAGTTTCCTTGAAATGTATGCGTCTTAGGCAACAAGCACAACAACAACAATGTTTGATCCTCATTATCAATCTACACATCAATATTCTTCAGATCAATGATCAACTTGTCGAATTCATCCAGTTGTTCACTAATTGCCTTTTCACTAATAATCTTGTATGAGTACAATGCTTACTTCAGATATAGACAGTTCACCAAGGACTTCGTAGTGTACAAGCTCTCAAACTTAGTCTATAGTCCTGTTGTGGTCTTCTTCAAAACTTGCTTCAACACCTTATCAACAAGGCTAAGAACAATCATTATGAGCCTTCTCTATCAACACTTTCTTGTCCTTCTCCGTCATGAATGCATCAAGCTTGGATTTACTTTTCAAAACTTAAAGGGACCTTATTGAACTATAAAAGCACGCAACTTCAACAGTCACAATCCGATGTTCATACCAATGAATTTCTTAGCCATATACTTTGCAAAATTCATAATGATTGATTCCACGCTCACCACACCAGTTTGTAAGGAATTAGCTCAGACAAATCCACTACAAAAGCATCTACCACACGAGCAGAGAACGATAATAGAGAAACCTGCAAATGTAGTAGGTAGAAGGGAAATGTAAGAGGGAGAACAAAAAGGAATAACACAGAAATATTGTGGTTCAGTCGAGTGTTAATGAATCCACATAAGAATTCACTATAATTTCTCTCATTGCGAACTCTCATTCAAATACAATTCAAACCTTAGACTGAATTGATGATACAAAGGTCCTATTTATATAACAATATTATCATAACTAACTCAAGTGAAATACACCTAGACTAATGAAGAAGACACGTGACCAGTGCGTCTCATACTGAGCTGAAAGGTCACTTAAACGGTTTCACTAGACGATTAGGCCTAAGTAAATGTTAATAGACTATACAATTTACTAAGACCATCTATCACATATGATAGAAGTTGCATATCAACATTGGACAATCTAGGAACTTTTAGACAAGATTTTATTGAGTCAATCTTCACAATGTCATCTACATAGACAATTAATGTTGTAACTCCCCTTGAAGTTGAATGCTTAATAAATAGTGTATGGTCACCCAGGCTTTACTTGTACCTTGTAGGCTTCTTTACAGTATTAAATCTGCCAAACCATATTCTAAGGGATTGTTCCAATCCATAGAGTGCTTCCTTAGTTTACACATTTTTCCATCCTCGACTTTAAACCCAGGTGGGACCTCCATGTAAATTTCTTCTTCTAGATTGTCATGCAAAAAGATATTTATGGGCATCAAATTGTTGCAAACTCCATCCATAGTTAATTGCTAGAGACAACAAAATTCTAGCAGTATTAATTTTTGCAACAATTGAAAGAGTTTCAAGGTAATCAGTCCCATATGTTTGAGTATATCCCTTAGCTATTTTTCCCTTTAGGTAGATCTACTAACTCCTAAGTTTTGTACTTTTCTAGAGTAACCATTTCAATCTTCATAGCACTTTTTGAATCCTCACTAGTCAATGCCTTATCAACATTTGGAATAGTGAGTATTTAGATGACCAAGGAAGCTTTTGTGATTACTAGATAGTTTGTCATAGGACACAAAGTGTGCCAATGCATACCTTGGCTTTTGAGTACATGCTCGAGCACCTTTCCTTATTTTAATTGGAAGATCCTGATCTTCAATGGCTGAAATATTTTGCTCTTAACTAATGTTAGGTATTTCAACCACAGGTTTAGAATCATGGACTTGTGGTGGTTGAATAACAAACGTTCTCCTTCACGAGTATATTTTGAGTGGATGGGTAGAACTTTGAGTTTGTTCTCCAATTATATTTGGGCTTTAATGTATAGGCGAAAGAACAGGAGTAGACTTAATTTTGGAAGTGAGAGACAACTACTGATAAGAACAAATTATCCTTATTTTCAATGCATGAGATCTCCTCTTGAAGATGAGGTTGAAAATATTGTATATTTTCATCAGAGGTGACATTTCAAGACACAAGAAATTGTTTTGTTGTAGGGTGGTAACATTTGTATGCTTTTTGGGTAATTGAGTAGCCAATAAATATGCACTTAATAGCTTAGGATCAAGTTTCCCCCTTACTAGAACGAACATTGACATAGGATACACAACCAAAGACCCAAGGGACAAATTGATGAAGTTTTTTAAAACTTGGCTAACTTCACTTTTTTGTTTCAAGAGAAAAACCCATGACACTTGAGTGTAATCATTAATGAATATGACAAAGCAACGAGCCCCAAGTATTATAGGAATATTAGAGGGTCCCCACATATCACTATATATTAAGACAAAGGGAACAATCATTCTTTTATTGTTAGAGGGAAAGTCAATACTTGTGCTTTACAAATTCACATAGTATCACAATGAAACATTCCTATGTCAATTTTCTAAAATAAATTAGGGAACATAATCTCTAGGGTACTAAATGATGGGTGACCTAAACGAGGTGGTAAAACTAGATTTTTTTTCTATATTGGAGAGGGTTGATTCCAGCAACAAAGACAAAGGAATTTGATTTTTAGTCCTACTCATCCTATTGGCATCCTCTAGAAGGTAGAGTCCATTGTCTTCCTTAGCAAGTCCGATCATCTTCCCCATTCCTTGATCCTGAATAAGATTAAAAGGCACCAAGTAGTGTAAATCTATTGTAAGCTTGTGAATAAAAATCAAATTGGTAGGTAATTTGTGCACATGCTAAACATCCTTCAAAATTAGATTCTAGTTTATGATAATATCTCCTTTCTAGCAATTGTAATGAAAGTTCCATCTGCAAGTGCAAATTTTTTGTTGCTTAGACAAGGTCTACAAGATATAACCCAATAGATGATCGAGCCATGTGGTTTGCGGCTCTAGAATCAACTATCCAAACACCTTCTTTAGGGGAATTTAAGGCATTGAATGCATAGGATTAAGGAATATTACCTGCAAATGCTCATAAGCAGCTACCTGGGTCTGCAGGTTTTGTTAGTGTGCCCAACAACCCCCTTAATTTTCTAGTCTCCTTTGTGTTGAATTCTGTGGCAGGTTGTGAAGAATTGCATTCTACCGAGCCTAGTTGTGCCATATGGACTTCAGTTAGTCCTCCACCTTGATTTCCTTTAGCTCTCCAGTTCTGGTTTGGATTTGGAGGTTTGTCGTGAAGTTTATAGCACTTGTCTTGAATGTTGCAAGTTCTTCCAGGTGAAGTGATTTGCCTTTGTCTAACTTTCCTCCCCTTGTTTTGTACAACCAAGGGAGAACTTCAGTTGATTGGGGTTCTAACATTACCCCTCTACAGGCTTCTTCTGCCCAAAATACATCCGCTGTCTCATCGAATGATAGGTTGAATTCTAACAGGGTCAAACTCATTGTTTAATCCTCTTAGGAACTTAGTGATCCTGTGTTTCTCTTTGTAGCGTTTGAGTAGGTCAGCATCTTCATTACATTTTGCTTCAAATTGATCATAATGGTCTAACTCCTACCACAGATTTTGTAGTGTATGGGCATACTCACTGACCGAGTTATTCTCTTGTTTTGTATTGGAGATTCTCATCTTAATCTCAGATTTGGACAGCATCACCAACTTTGGAATAATTTTTTTAATAGCTATCCCGTACCTCCTTAGTTGTCTTCATAAACAGTCCACAACCATGACAGGACATTCACGTCTGCCTTGTCTCATGCTACAAATTTGGGATCTGAAGACTTTGGAGGGTTGTCATTGAGATAACTGATTTGCCCTTCCCTGTTAGGAAGGTTTGGACAAAGTGAGACCATTTAAGGTTTGGAGCGGTTGAATATTATACAGAGGGAGACAGAAAGGGATTTGTGGCGGAAGAAAGACAGCAATGCAGGTTGCACAGGGATTTGCAGTAATATAGGCTGTGCAGGAGATTATAGAGGCTCCCAAGGATTTTAGAATATTGATGCCATGTCAGAAAAACTGTGTTTGATAATATCCATAGAAGAGCAATTGCTATTAAATAGAATGCAAAAAACTTAAGGAAACTCCTAACTTATGATAGATACAATCTATCCCTATAATTTAGGGTCAATTATCCTGTACAATAAATATAAAATACGGTCAGCCTATCCTCTTAATTATGGAATGTAATTAAATCTGTACAAGGAAATATTTTCTCCAACATATTTCAAGTGATTCTGACAATAGGCATGAACTGTAGGCCCCACCTCACTCTTTCTTCCCGGTTTTTATTTGTAAAAAATGTTAGAACATATATTTTGCATTGTAACTTGGGAAATTATCTGCTTTCCTACAGAACAGCCATTTTGGGACTCTTGTGAGCATTTGATGTGTGCTAATTTGAAGCAATTTCTGGTCGGTTTCTAATAAAGGTGTTAGTTAAAACAAGGAGGGCCAAATTTTATGGCATGTGCAATTTATGAAAAGTCTTTGGTGCTCATGGTTGGACTGGAACACATGCATCATTTTTGTTGCTATTATGATAACATTTGATGTATAATATGATAATGTTTATTACTTCCTTTTGCTGTTATGCCTAACTAAAGCTTGGGACAAAGAATGGGTAGCTTTGCTATTCTGGTTCATGTCTTGTCACTTCATTTCTGTGCTTTTTCTCGATTCTCATTAAATTGTTTTTGTAAAAAATTGTTAACCACGTGTTCACTTAATTGTGCACTTCTCTGTGTGATTGCCCCTTACATAAAGCTCCCGTTTTATGTAGAGTTCGTGGACTAAATGTCTGGCTCAAGTTGGTAGTCCTCATCCAGTTTCACCTCATAAACAATTGTTTGATACCCCTGATAGCACTTGTGCCCAAGTGATGCAAACAAAGACTGAAAAAGTTAGTAGTAGATGGGTGCATGCAACAGAAAAAGAGTGCCTTGAACTTATTGATCATCTTGGTATGCCTTGATAGTATCTATTGTTTAGACTTGTCTGTATGGATTTGGATATATCCCGAATAAACCACCTAGTTATTTTCTTTCCAGATGATGTTGCAATGGGCAAGGACTTGGCTGTTGGAATATCTTTGAATATGCAACTAGAGCATCAACTTGAGGGACTGTCTAACCATCCAACGGGTAAAGGGGCAAATAAAATGTCTGATGTTGATGATATGCAGATAGTTAAAGGACAGAGTAATGCCTGTGAAAATGGACAACTGGAATACAATGGTGGTAAAACCAGGACACAAGAAAATCAAACTATGAATGTTATTGATGTTACTGATAGCAATAGTCCACAGGCTGAAAGCAGAGACTTAAACACTCCAAATGGGTTTTCTGGATTCTCACTAACAAAAGAAAACCGTTGCCCCAAGGAGCATCCATCCCTGGAACTAACTTTGAAAAGGCTGGGAGAAGTAAGAGATGCTAAAAATGTCACGGGTGAAGAATGCAATTTGTTGAGACATTCAGACCAGTCAGCATTCTCAAAGTAAGAGGAAATTTGACAGCATAACTAAGTTCTAATGGAAGCAAATATTGTTTGCATTACATACATAACATTTATCTTCATTGTGCAGATATAATACTGCTTCTTCTGCTAACCAGGTGATGATGTTCTTCGGTCCTTTGACAACTTTATATATTGTGTTGAAATTAAGATTTTTGAGTTGCATGATTTTCATTTACGTCCCCCATCCCACTCACCTCATCAACTTGTCTGACTGTCTACTCCTCACCGTGAATCATCACAAAAATTTATCATACCCAATACAAAGAAATGATATGAACATGATTTATATGTCTTAGTTATTTCTGTGGAGTTGGCAAGCTGATTCTGAGTACCATTTACCTGGAGAATAGTGTTTATCACCAAATCTTAGGTGTTGTTTGATATAATAGAAAAGAAAGAAAGGGAAAGAAATGAGAAGAATGTGGTGATTTGGTTTAGGAGAAAGGTGAGGAAAGATGAAAAAAGAAAATACACGTGTGCCCCATACACTGTTTTCTGCGTGAGAAGGGGAAGAAAGGAGAGGAAATGGCTCGTATGAACTGGTGAAATGGCACTTTTGTCCCTTTCCTTCCTACCACCAGTGACTTTTGTTAGGAGCAACTGCCTATTTTTTTTTTCTAAGAGCTGCTTCAGCTTGCACCCACCCCAAGCAGTTCCGGTGGAGCTTGGTCTATTATGAAAAATAATGGACTAAATAAATTGAACTGGAAAATAAAATAGATTAAATCATTTGAAATGGAAAAGAAATAAACAAAAAATATCTGAGGTAAATAGGTTAGTTCTTAAAAAACATTTTCTTTTATGCATTTTTCTTTCAAATCAAACGTGTTTATCTATAAAATTTCTGTTTCCACTCTCTTTCCATTTTTTTCTTTTTCCATTAATTTCTCTCCACACATTTCTCTTCCCTCGACTAAACAAAGGCTTAATCTTTGGGCAAGCCTTATGTTTTTCTTTGCTTCTTATCAGGCTCAAACCGGAAATGTAGGAAGCTGTTCTCCACTAGCCAATGGCTCAGCTGCACCGAATGCAGAGATAATACAAAACTTTCCATCTCACTCAAATGTCACTCCTCCAAACCAACAATCTAATGGGAGCAACAACATCAATGACATGGCCTCCACTAATACATATCTTGGCACCAAACATTGTACTTTTGACAAGATGCCAGAGTCTGTAAGAGGGATGGGCTCATTTAATTCCTCTGAACTCCAAACTTTACCTAACAATAGTATGTCTTCATCTCGGAAGAAAACTTTTGCCCAGGAAGAATATATGGAAATTGTTAGAGGACAAGTGGGAGGCTCTGAACATGAATTCCAAGTCGAGCACACTCATTATGAGCTTCACCATTATAATCACATTTCCCATAAAGCTGCTATAGATCTCCAATCAGATCATGATCTCTTACTCAAAAGCTCAACCAACACTCCTCAGCAATGTGTATCATCAAATGCATTTGGAGGACCAGCAGAAAGTAATGCTGCGAACTACACAGTATATGGAAATGCTGTGGAGAGTGATCATGGGAGCAATGGACAGGACGGAACCTTGACACTGCGGACAGTAAATGTGGAAAATGGCAATGTGGCTGCTGGGAGCATTGGAGTTGGTGGCATTGATAGGAGAAACATTGGGAATATGGCAGATGATGGACGACTTGCATTGAGAGAGGCTGCTTTGACCAAATTTCGTCAAAAGAGAAAAGAAAGATGCTTTGAGAAAAGGGTAATCTATTTTAAATTATATGGTTATAATATATTCGTTGAAGATCTTTATTGGATATGGATTTTGTCAAGTTGAGCGTTGTTGTGGTTATGCCCTGGTCATTGTATTCCCATAATTTCCATAAATGAATGGTCTAGTGATCTTCTCTACATCCTGTGTATTTTATATATCTGCAATCTTATCAAATTATTTTCTCTTTATATAAAATAAATATATTTACTTCTCAAGTTAACCTACTACTAGAATAAGGCTTAATTGTACTTCCGGAGTTACTTGCCTTGTATGACTTGTATGTTTATGTTTGCGTCAATGAGTTGATCCTCATCATTAATAAGCACGAGATGTTATATTGTCGGCATGAATTTGACCTGTTTCAATATTCTGAAATTTCCATTCCTTTTCCAGGTTCGATATCATAGCAGGAAAAAACTAGCAGAACAGCGGCCTCGTATTAGGGGACAATTTGTTAGACGAATAGTGTAAGTTGCTGCATACTTGGATTCACTTTATATATTTGTGTTGCGTTATATAAGTACTGTGTTAACTTCGGTCCAAATGTTTCTCAGGTCTGAAGCCAAAGAAGAAACAGATCACCAAAGTGACAACCTGGTACCTGGCGATAATAGCGACATTCCTCAATAACACCAGCCAAATGCTGGCCATTATTTGACTGATTCTGTTCCAGTAGCGGCCTCCAGCTTCTTGCTGTCAGACTAGTCCTTCACACATTCACCTAGGAAGGAGCTTGGAAGTTTGTGTAGTGGAACCTGTGATTAGGTAGTTTATCTTTACCTCTATTGTTTTGAAGAACAAATATTTAATTTGAACCTTCAGGACAACTTTCTAGAATCTGATCGCGGTTGTGTGAACTTGAAAACTCCAAATGGACAACCTTTGGATGGGTTAACCTCTGATGAATAAAATTTATCATGTTAGCTTTTACTTCGGGTTCGTCTGTATAAACAGTTACTTCTGTTCCCTTCCGAAAGTTACCACATGCATAGTGAGATCTAGATCCTACTGGAATAGATTTCCTGAATTGATTGTTGTGGGTGAAAAGGAAGGGAGAAAAGAGTTTCTCTGCCTCGTATGATCATGTCAGTATTCTATACGCTACGATTGTCTCAACTAATTCCTTGTCATGTCATTATTTTCACAACCATTCTTTTCTTCCTCCCACCCTTGGAGTTGAATCTTATTCATCCATTTTAAACGATCGTCTTCAAATGGGACAGCCACCTATCCTTAACTTGTGCTGTGACGTCAATCATAAATCAATTATTGTGATCTTAGTTCTGTTAGCCATAATTGTTTCACCTGTCTCCCTCACATTGCCCTCTCTTAGTAAAATTATATACCAGCACAGACCCAACAACCGTCTTCAAAATACTTGAGAAAGATATATAAAATACACAATACTCAATTAATTTTTTTAAATTTTTTTTATAATTTTAGAAAAATATCTTTTTAGAGTTTCTAATTAAGTGCCCTAGAAGATTTAATGGATAAACTTGGTGTCTGTGTACCTAAAATGTCAGTTGGACTTTGGTGGTACGGAGGCAAACGTCTGAGGGTTCTTTTCCTTGTTTATCTCAGTGATTAAAATAAAAGGGTTGCATTTACCTTGTTTCGTATAAGCATGGAACTGCTGTACGACCGACTTGGGATAACTTTTTCCTCTTCTTATACCTTCCTGAATAACATAAATGTCTTTTCAAAAACTTTACATTTTTAAAAAATATTTTCTACCTTGAACAAGTCGATTAGACATCACTATATATATATATAGTGATGATTTTATATTGCAATTTCATTTTATAAAATTGAATTAAACTAAATTTCATAATATTGATTTTAGAGTTATTTAGAATAATGTTGAAGTTATGATTTCATTTATATCACATTCATTTAATTATTTATAAATATTTATTAAAAATATAAAAATATATTGAAGATGTTTTATATATATATATATATATATATATATATATAAAAGAGTGCAAAACAATAGAGTAAAAACTTCATTATTTTAGAAACATTTAAAGAATATTGATTCCAGAATAAATAATTCTAAAATACATAATTCAAAATTAGCAATTTAACTGATTCAAACCTTTCACTAATAAGATTTATCAATACGGAACGGCCTCTTCAAACTATTAAAATTTATTCTAAAACACTCTTCCAAAAAAAACTTGTAAAAGTTGATTAAGTTATGAAAAAAATAAAAAAAAATTATGAAGGTGAAACTGTTTCTTCCAAATAGGGTTTATTGAGTAATCTAATGACGAAATGATATTTATTAATATTTTTTACTTTTACTCTCCGCTATCTTAAACTTTCTTCTTCTATTGAGATTTAAATGTCTTTGAATATATATTTTAAACATGTAACTAAAAAAAGTTCTAAATAACAAAAAATATACATTAAATGTTAGAATTTTCTTTTATTTTTCTTGTCCTAACTTTCTTATCAAACTCATGCATGAATTCTTAATCTGCCTTTGATATAAATTCAAATATTTTATTATTTTCATCGACTTTTCTAAAATTTATATGCTTAAATTATTTACATTAGACATTTTTTACGTTTTCTATTACTTTCTTATACATCTAATTTGCATTTTCCTTATTTCTTTTGCTATTTGCTTATCAATCTCGAATAAAACTTATCTGAGTAATATATTTATTTATAAAGATATTTGCAAACACTAATATTCAATTCATATAATCTAATCCAAAAATTCATGGTGAATCATTTATGAAAGATGAAATGTCTAATAGTATTTTATTTATTTTTTCTCAAATACTTATAAGATTATGTTTTTTTTACAAAATTTACTAAAAACACATACATATAATTAATTATTTATCGCTCCCATTAACTTTTATATGAGTTGGAAACTAATTCAGAAAATAGTTAGATTATGGTGAGTGGAAGTCTTTTTATTTAGGTTTTCTAGAAGAAACCATGTGTTTGTGGATGTGTGTGATGTTTTCACATAACCTATAAAAACAAGTTAAGGTTTAAGAGATGATGAAAAGAAAATCAAAATAAAAATTGTTATTCTTTTGCTGAAAGTGAGGGGAACATTATCTTCTCATTTTGTGACTCACATATCCCTTTTCATCAACCAAAGCTTCATGACTTTGCCTTCAATTTTGCTACACGTGTTTTGAATCTTTGTCATGTTGTGTCATCACACACAAGAAATATTATTGCAATCTTACATGAAACACTTCAATACGTACCTAATCAACTATCTATTCTGGTTGTCGTTTTCAAAAAGCCCTGCATTACTCTTCATCTTCTTATCAAATCAACATTTTAAAAAGAATTCGTTATCTTAATTAACAGAAAGTTGCTATCAATATCATTGAGTGGTCATAAACTAATGAGAATTTGTTATAATTTAATCCACAATGTTAAATTTTCAGTTTTGGCTGCATAATAATCTTAACTATTTATATTAATTTGTTTTCATCAATAATGATTTTATTCGAATTGGATGGTATCGAATAAAAAACATTTTTACGTTTTTCAAAAAAAAAAAAAAAAAAATAATTTAGAGTTTCACTTAGTAAACTGTGCAATACTATTCTTGTTTTATACTAGTAATTTTAAGATTTTTCATATATATTAAAAATGATAATTAAATCTTAAATATTTTCATTCAAACGACTATTATTTTTTCGAGAAAAAGATAATAATTAAGTTAAATATTAATTCAAAATAAATAAGGGTTCATTAAAAGTTAGAACTATCAGAAGTTATATAAAACAATTTTGAAGTAGAAAAAGCATACTATGTGATTAAATAAATCCGAACTGAGTTGTTATATTAATTTAATTGTCAAAAATTAAATTATTTTAAGTAATTATAACTTATAAAATTTTAAAAATATTACCAATGCCATATATTTTAAGTAACTTGTAATTTAATTTAATTTAATTTACTAAAAGCAATATACAAGTTAGTTGAATTAATTCAAAATATTATATTAATTAAACTACTTTTGATACAGTTTCTTTTTCATCCATATTTTATAACAATTCAGTTAAATTGTACAATTTATTTTCCATCCATATCTTCACCAAAATTTATTAATGTCACTACCTTTCTGGCTAATGTTTGAAAGGTGAAAGTTTCTAGATGACTAAAATTTGTGTTGTCTTGTTGCACCGACCACTTACCCCTTAACGTTACAAATTTTGACACTTGCACGATTCCATTGTCAAAGATCAGTGTTACTCAACATGCATGCATCCCTGCTCTCATTTCTTCCTTCGATTGGCTCAATGGTACTACGTGGTTTCAGTGTCTGTTCTATTTTATGCTTTATTTCAGTATCTGATTTTCAAATGTATTGTGTCATAGCTCACTCTTCATATTAACTACTCAGAAGTGTTTTTCCTTCTATCTTTCACAATCAGCACCAAATCTTGTTGTTTTATACATTTATTTATAATATTTATATTCATTCGATTAAAAAAACACTCTTAAAACTTTTTAATTCTAACTTAAGCAAAAACCAACTAGTTTTATGTTTTATTTTTACTTGAACAAAAGTTTTTCTGTTTTAAAAAAAAAAACATTTTGCTTAAGCAAATAATATGTTATTGGAGTAAAAATTGGCTCAAGATTAACATAAATTTTCAGTTTAAATTTCATTTGAGTAAGAATAATCTTGTTTGAGTGAAAATTTTCCTAATGAAACAGACTTTGCTTATTTCCATTTTTTCTTGAACAAGAAAATCTTATTTAAATGAAATTACTTAAATAAAACTAGAATATTACCAGAATTTGCCAGTTTCATTACAATATATATATATATATATATATATATATATATATATATATATATATAATTTTAAACAAACTACAAAATAATTAAATATAAATATAAATTGGTCAATCGTTACTTCAACTTAATTAGAATATCCATTCATTTCAACTTAATTAAAATAATTGAAATTGAATACAACATTCATTCACATTCAATCACTTTATTCATGTAATCCACATTCAAAAACTCAATTTAAAGCAAACCTCAGTAGATTATAATGCATAATTTTCATAAGGCTAACACGAATAAATAAAATGCATTGAATTGATTAGCACTACTATCTCAATCAGACACAATGGCAAAATTAGATATTATGGGGACTAAATAAAATAAATGTTTATATATATATAAGGCGTAAGTATTAGTTTATTAAAATAATATTTATAACTATATGTTTTTGAAAATAATTTAAGGATTTACAGGGTAAAATTTAAAAGCCCAATAATCATATACATTCTACCAGGATTTAGTTTAGTATACATGCTTACTTAGATGGTCTATTCAAATTCACAAACATGTTAAAATATCATGATAATATGTGTATAAAATATACATGTTCATCACTCAACTTTACATCTTCCTTAAACACTGACCTGTGCAATTAAAAAAACTTGGTTGAATATTCCTTTACATCTTCAAATGGTTTTTTGTTTCTTAAAAACTTATTTTCCTTAAAATAAAAAATTAAAGCTATATTTCATTAACTTTTCTTTATTAAATAAATTTTAAGACCAAAATACATGAAAGAAACCACCAAAGTCAAATTAAAAATGCTGATATATAGCACGCCAAATTTCACCAACCACATATACTATAAACACTTCCCTCACTGCGTCTAAACTAAACATAAAACAGTACAAGCCACGCAAAAGAGCAATCATCCAGTGCAGCCAATCCCACATGCAACCCTTCCGTGATTGGTTGCTCGCCGTCACGATCACGCGTTACAGTTCCGTTACGGCTGCGGATGCAGAACGCGTGGATCACCGTCAAAACGGAAACTTTTCCTTCTTTTTATTTTTTGCGACACTTTGGAACGAAAGTTCCAAGCCATATCCGTAGTGCGGTACGCGTAGGCAAGTGGGTCCCACTTGATTACGTCACGGTGTGGACCCATTGCGATGTTCGAGAGGTTGACTTTTTCGTTTGTTTATTTTCCCAATTAAATATATATTTTTAGAGAGAAACAAGACAGGGTTTTGGTCAAAGAGTTTCGCCAACGTTGAAACAAAACAAAACAATGTGATTTATGTGGCCACCGTCGGGCACTCCAAACGACACACACATTGCTGTTAATGTTGCGAACCAGCTCGCACCACACAGTGAACCCATCGCCACCTAATATTCAAACTTCATCCAAAAAACGTACTTATTAATGAAGCGTTTTAAATAAGTTAAAAGCGTTTTTTTTATATGATGAGTTATAATAAACTGAAATTTAGAAACAGCCAAACACAATTTAAGTAATGAATATATAATACTAAAATATTACGTAATTTAATAGATAACAGTTTTATTGTTATTATAAGTTTCTATATTGCTGTTTACTTAAATAAACTGATGTATTAAATCTAACGTATTTGTTAATAATTTAAAAATTGACTTTTCAGCAAATTAAAACAATTTTGACTTAATTTTTTTGGGTAAAACAACTTTTTTATAAAAAATTAGGAAGAATAATAATAAAGACGCGTAAAGTGATGTAGTGTAAAAATTACATTTATATAATCAATTATACAACAATAACTAATATTTATTATTTTTACACACTAAGTATTACTTTATTATAAGAAACCTTTTTATTTGAAATGAATTAAATTTAATCTATTGAATATATTTAGTCAGTATTTGTAATGACCAAATTTAAAAATTAAAATAATAATTTTGCTAACATTTATTTTAAAGGTCTATACCATTTAAATTTTGTTAAGAACACCTTGAATGGAAATTACTTAACAAAGTTATCTATGAATAAACATTATTTTTATATACTTTCTGACACTTGGTTGTTTAATTGAAAAAAAAAAAACCTTCGAGTTTAAAAAGAGAAAGTATTTATTACATTTAAACAAACAATAGATAGTAGTTGTTCCAAAATAAACATGTTAAATTAACTTTAAAGGTAAGAATTAACGTTAACAAGTCTCTAAGTAACTTTCAATTTTCTTTAGTTCCTTTGGAAGATAGGTAGTGACTAAGTGACTCTTTGGTTAAGGAATGCAAAGTAGTTCAAATTCGGACTTCAATGTCTTAAACCGGCAAAGTATTAATATTTAATTGCATTAAATGTTTTTATCTATTTAATCATTTATAATAATTTCAACAGATTTAAATACATTTGTACTCTACAAAATTTCTAGAAAAATCAACACGGTCTGAGTTGGTGTTCCTTTTAGTTTTATAGTGTTTTTCTTCTTGTTGTATTGAAATAAATTTATTTTCATATATATATATATATATATATATATATTATGCTTTTGAAGTTAGTATATTTGATTTGATTTGAATATTAAATGGTATCTTAATTTGTTTGTTAATTAAAATAATATTTTCAGTCAACTCTTCAAATACCACGCTTAGTGATTCAAACCAATGTTCTCAAATAAATCTCTAGCAAAATCCTAATCCAAATCCCAAACAAAAGGAGGATGGTGAAATACCGAAAGAGCCCCTGAGCGTGGACAAATTTGAACTCAGGTGAATGCAATGCAGGTGATAACAGTCCCTTGCCATGCGTAGGAAATGACAGAAACACCCCTCGGTTCCTTTGTCGCCATTGTGGCTTGTTGGTGACTATGGAACATTTGTTCACAATTAATTTCCACCTCATATTGACCAAGAATATATTAAAGCACTCACAATACCCAAAACATCAGAAAGGGTCTCTCTCTCTCTCTCTCTCTCTATAACACACACAGTTTGTGTCACTCTTTTATTTTCAGATTTTGGTTTTAATTTTTGTGTTTCTTCTCGTTGAGGGGGGTCTCTGTTCTGGGCTCTGTTTTCTTGGTGGAGCTTGGGCAGAGAAAGAACATGGGTTACTTTTGTTGCGCAGGGAAATCATGCACCAATTCGGATACCGAAGACTATGGCCATAACTTCGACCAGAAACCCTCTAATTTCACTGCCGCAGGTAAATTTTTATTCTTTTTACTTTTTACAGACGAACACACTCCTACTTTCTGTGACCCATTTTGTCTGATCGTGCCGATTGTTGTGTTTTTTTCAGTGGTTTTCGTTTTAATGTGAAGATTCTGTGGTGGGTGTGTCATAAGCTGATCAAAGTTCGTATTTTTTTGGGGGTGGGGTCATCGAATGCTTCTGTTTCCGTTTTGGAAGAGTTTTTATTTTCATTTCTTTTCAGGAATTATCGTTCGGGCATATGCAAAAGGAAAAAAAAAAGGAATTTTGATTTGTTTGTTTGGTTTCAATATTGTAGTTAGTTTTGGTATTCGGCTTGTGACGTCTCTTCTGGCAATTTTTGATGCTGTAAGCCTTTCAATATTGGCGCTTTATTTTTGGTGGCTTAAAACTAAAATTAACCGTGATCAAAATTTTTGTTTTGTTTGGCTGCGAGATTGGAATTACTAGATCCACAATCAAAGTTGTGTTTGTCATTTTGCACAGTTGTTTGGGTTCTTTATGCAATATCCCGGGGTTAAAGTATTTTTCTTGTGTGTGATTTTGTTTGTTATCGCCCCCTTTGCCTTACATGCATTTTTTGCATGTTGCAGAAAGCGTCAAAGTTGATTTCAAAGTGAATGGGAAAAAGGAAGATGGTTCTAAAGGTGATCAGCTTGCTCTGGACGTGAAGAATTTAAATTTGAAAGACGAGGGTTCTCGGGATGGAAAAGATAATGCCAATCGGGCGCAGTCATTCAGTTTTAATGAACTTGAAGCTGCCACAGGAAATTTCACAGCAGATTGCTTTTTGGGTGAGGGAGGCTTTGGCAAGGTTTACAAGGGCCACTTGGAGAGAATAAACCAGGTGGGTGCATTGGATCTGATCCTGCAATGGTCGATGTATTGTGCATTTATGTGTTAATGGATTGTATGGAGTCTCACAAGATTTGTTAAAAAACAGAACTTGAAATTATTGATGCACTGAACCTGGTTGTGTTGTGCATTTATGCACTGATGAGTGTATGGCGTCATGTTAGTTTGCATGTTAATTGTTGCTTTTGATTTGTGGTGAAAATAAGATTTGATAGTGGTTGTGTAGGTTGTAGCTATAAAGCAACTTGACCCTAATGGACTTCAAGGGATACGAGAATTCGCAGTTGAAGTGTTGACGTTGAGTTTGGCAGACCACCCTAATCTTGTCAAGTTGATTGGATTTTGTGCTGAGGGAGAACAGAGACTATTAGTCTATGAATTCATGCCATTGGGGTCTTTGGAGAACCACTTGCTTGGTATGTGCTATCATTCTATCATCTCAATTTTTTCATATAATTTCAGCATCATTCTTTATTTGCTGGTTCGTCTCATTTCTTCTTCTTCTCTTTGTCTTAGATCTTCGGCCTGGTAGCAAACCACTGGATTGGAACACAAGAATGAAAATAGCAGCTGGAGCAGCTAGGGGTTTGGAGTATCTGCATGATAAAATGAAGCCTCCTGTCATATATCGCGACTTGAAATGCTCTAACATTTTGTTGGGAGAAGGATATCATCCAAAGTTGTCAGATTTTGGCCTGGCAAAAGTAGGTCCAAGTGGTGATAAGACCCATGTTTCAACAAGGGTTATGGGCACATATGGGTATTGTGCCCCAGATTATGCAATGACGGGTCAGTTGACATTTAAGTCGGATATTTACAGCTTTGGGGTTGTTCTTTTGGAGCTTATTACAGGCCGGAAGGCTATTGACCATATGAAACCTGCCAAAGAACAAAATCTAGTTGCTTGGGTATGTTACTACTTTTTACCTGTTTTGTTCTTTAACTTGGAATCCGTGATTGTTTGTTGATTTACTTTTGTAGGGCAGTGTAATTAGTTATAAACAGGTGGTGCTACTTTTAAGCCGTGACGAGTTTTTATTACTTTAGTATTTCTGTGGCACTTTCATGGTTGTTAAATTCATGAGTTCACTTGTAGACGTGGACAAGTTCATGAGTTTGTGGCCATCAATATGTTCAACTCATTTCTTGGTGGGCTTGGTATACTCGAGCAAGCTCCTCGGGGCTCACAATTGCATGGGTGAGTTGGTGATTCTATTTGTTGCCAGAAAAACTGACCCAAAGGATAATCATTTGGGTTGTTCTGAAATTAACGCATTAGGGCAGTAGGAGAGGCAAAATTCAAAACACCCATCTTGTAATTTCCATCTTCGTTCAGTTTCTCTATATCGCAATGCCATTGTCTGCGATGAAGAATCTCTGTTCTTTTGTGTTTTGTCTCTCTGTTATGTGGCTTCAACTTCTGTTTACAATCATCTCTTTCTGTCTTGCGTCTCTGTTCAACAATAGCTGGGCAGCTAGTATGAGCTGCAAGTTGATCCGACAACAAGCAATGAGTTTGTCTCTGTAGTGGCGTGCTCTTTTAAGTTATAACTTTGTTTTGGTTTTATTTTGGTGACAATCCCTCCATTCTTTTGTCTTCTTGGTTTTATCGAGTCTTGTTAAAATTCATCTAACGAATTGAAAGTTTCAATCTGAGATGCTTAGTCTAATGATTTTATTATACTAATTGGAATGGCAACATGTTAGTCATGTGTGATACAAGGATGTATTTCACGTTCAACATATTTGTTGCTTTTGATATCCTATCAGTTATGGTTTTCTTATTTTAAACCACTGTATTTGTTTATTTTCAATAATCAGCTTGGTTTTTATATTTTCAACCACAAATGTACTGTCAAATTTTGTAACTGTATTTTTTGTAGTCTGCTATTTTTTATTAGGGAGATGATATGTTGAATGATTTTTGTATTCAAAGTACTATGTTTCATGCATTTTTTATAGTTTTCTTCAGTATATATCTAGCAAACTCTCACTAGTTTGGACTCATTATTTGCTTATTATCTTTGGAAGAGTGGTGAATTTTCATTCATGTGGGCATCTTGCTAAAGTATTGCAATTGGGATTGACCAGCCTATTTTATTTTGGTATTATTCCACCACATTGAGTGCAATGCTTGGTGGTGTGCCTTTCCTATGCTGGCTACTGGAAATAATACATTCTCATACGGATTTTCTGCCCTCATTTACTCTTAAGTGTTCGTACACAGTGAATTTCTGTCTCTTATTTTTGTGCTCTTAATTGATGGAACTATTAGTAACTGGAAAACTCAATTTTGGTCCTACTTAAATAGTTGTAGTGCATGGTTACCAGTACCTTTACCATTTGTGTTCTTCATTAGAATAGTTATTGCCTTGTACACAACAATCTCAGTTAATCTCCTCAATCTCTGAAACATAATAATAAGTCTCAGAATCTTTCATTTAATGTGAACAGATCACATTTTTTATTGAGTATATTAAAATTAAGAATAAACGTCTGAGCATGGATGAAGGTTGCTAATCTATTGTCTACTTTGTAAATTACCTGAATTGGCAAAATTCTAACGTGGTATGCATGTGAATTTTTTTCAGGCAAGACCCTTGTTCAGAGATAGGAAAAAATTCCCCCAGATGGTAGACCCTTTACTTGAAGGTCGATATCCAGTGAGAGGCTTATACCAAGCTCTTGCCATTGCTGCAATGTGTGTGCAAGAGCAGCCCAATATGCGGCCTGTTATAGTTGATGTTGTTACAGCTCTAAATTACCTAGCTTCCCAGAAGTATGATCCTCAACTTCATCCAGCTCAAAGCTCTAGAAGAAGTCCACCTTCTCAGGTAATGCAAAGGGATGATGATGATGAACGTAGACTTATTTTAAGCACGGAGCATGTGACAGACAGATCTTAAACTAGGAAAGTAGATTCTTTTTGTCTGTTCATGTGCAGTGGTATTCGTAGTTGCCAAATTTTGTTTCATGGGGAGATAGCAGGTGCCTCATCAAATGTAAGTCTCTCAGAAAGGAAATTTTCTCACTTCTAGTACCCCTCTCAATGTACATTCCAGCAGCTGCTTTTAATGTACTTAAGATGCCTTTCTGTAGGAAAAAAAAAGAATATTTCATTGTTTTGCCTCTTGCCCTTTGCATAGAACTTAGCCTCCCATTATATAACAAAATGACTTCTTTCTTCTTCATAACTTGATCTATGATGTCAAGTTCATTCTCCAACATCTGGGTCTTCGTCCTATATCAGTTCCTTTTGTGGCTGCTCTGATAATTGGAAGGGGCATGAAACTTGGATTTGGAAGTTTAGGTAAATATAGATAGTGCAGAGAACCCAAGAGTGTGGTTGTGAATGATTGCTTGGAGGACAATAAAATGAAAATATCTTGGATTTTTACATAACTAATTTTAACTTCTAACGTAAAAAAATAACATAAAAAATAAACAACCATTGTTTTGTAATCTAATGGATTTTGATTTATTTGAAAGCTAGGCTTGAAGCTTTCACGATTGAGCCAGTTTGAGTAAGAAACTTGATAGTCTTTTATCCAAGGAATTTTTCTTAGTGTAATTTTGGTGAGTTACTTATTACACTTTTAGTTTTCTTATTTCAATGTTGTTTTTTCGTTTTGTTATTTAACTAATTTTTCTTTTTGCATTAATTTAATTAAGGGTATAACTAGAAAAAAGTGTATTTTTTAAATTAAAAATTGATATATAAAAAGGAATATTTTTATTAAAGAATTGACAATTAAAAAGGAACAAAGAGAATAAGGTTATATTTGACACATTTATAATATTTTTCATATTATATTCTTATTTTGACAGTAGGTTAGATGGAGATAGAAATGTGTAGGAGATGAAACTGTACAACCCTTTTATAAAAGAATTAAGAAAATTTATTATATTTCTAAAAAATATGATACGTATGAATGGGGGAAATGATTTTATAAATCTAAAAGTAAAAGCTATGCAATTATGATATTCATAAATTTTAATTATTAGAACTTAGAATATTAAATAATCAATGTTTAATTTTCTTAATATTATAATCAGATTGTTATCTTCACTGTCTTTCTAAACAAAATAAATATGGCTTTACAATATGTAACTTACTTTACCTTTTATTTAATAGTCTTTTATCATATGAAAATTAATAGCAATTACATTGTAAGAATTGAGGTAAGCTTCCTGGTTTCTTTAACCACCAAGAATTTCGTAACTTTGGGGGAATTAAAATGTATTAGAATTTGAATTGTTTTTTTTTAACTTAAATTGATTTAAAAATATTTTATTTAAATAAGACAATTTAAATTTATTGTCTAGATAAATTATTACAGTTACCTCCAAAAAATATTTATTTTAATATTAAACTGTTGGTATCCAAGTGTGAGTCTAAGTCTCATATTAAGTAGAAGTGAGAAAGTTGAGCAACATATAAGAAAGAAGACCCACAAACCCAATGCCTTAAGGTTTTGAATTGAAGGTGGTGTCATTTCCTTATATGTTGGTTCAGTTATCATTCTTTGTGAAATCTCCCCGATATTTTTTTCCTCGATTTACCCAACAAATAAGACAATTTAAATTTATTGTCTAGATAAATTATTGCAGTTACCTCCAAAAAATATTTATTTTAATATTAAACAATATAGTAATTTAAAATATAATTCATTAAAATATAATTCAATAATATCATTCTGTTTAGCCAAAAACGATTTTTCTGTTTAAAAAACTTTTGGTTAATATTAACAAGAGTTTCTTCCCTATTAACAGTGACTGGTATTACTTTCGATGTTTACAACATAATTAGAGTTATTTTTTTAGATTTTATGTAATCTGAGAAATAATTTTTGTAAATATTGTAAAAAAAATAGTTCTAACAAATTTCGACAGAAAAATATAACTAATATTAACAAAACAAAATCTGACCGATATGAATATAAGATAAAAGATTATAAAGAATTTTAATTTTTTTTTAATATAAAATTTCAAATTTTACAATTTTAAGTAATCAAATTAATATAATAATTTGAAAAACATTTCCTTTTAAAACAATAGAGTATTTCAAATTTTGTAATGATAAATTATATCTGAAAATTACTAGTTGTAACACATGGTAAAGTTACACTTTTGGGATTAAGTATTTATGGTTTCGAATTTAGAATTAACCTTTCTTTCTACCACAAGAATAAAAAACTTCAACTCTGGACAATGATTGTCTTCCATACCATCAAATAGCAAGAAACCATTACGTTAGTTTTCTTATAATAAATTTTATTGAATATATATATATATATATATATATATATATATATATATATATATATATATATATATATATTGTTATTTAAAAAAAAAAAAAAATATATAAAAATATATATAAAATATATATAAATATATTTT
>Ga0099824_1002030_pt1 | contig 29340 bp, 16 predicted proteins | sample SiratrowhiteBW_FD_76837 | JGI IMG/M metagenome (GOLD analysis project Ga0099824, IMG submission 76837) | Root nodule microbial communities of legume samples collected from California, USA - Siratro white BW | ecosystem: Host-associated > Plants > Roots > Nodule | place: USA: California... | reverse complement strand
TATATATATATATATATATATATATATATATACTGTACATTATTTCTATTTTGAAATAGTTTTTAAAATATGAGAATGCCAAAAGTGTACAATACTAAAAGAAAACAGTGTTTTTTTGTTTGATGTCAGACAATTGAGCCTATATCATCTACACATGTATCCTTATGTAATCTAAGAAGATAGTTTCGGTAAGACAAAATTGGAAAGATTTTCATTTGGTGCTTATAGAAAACAAAATAAGTTTGAACATCTAAGAAATGAATTCATGTGATAATTTATATGTTCAAGGTATTTCATCTAATGGCTATTTACCTTGAAGTACTTTTATCTATATCGATTGAAGGTATTTTCATCTATTAGTTAATGAAATTGAATATTGAAAATGATTGATTAAATGAGTTTCAGGATTGTAGAAAATCTTTTGCATAAGTAGCGTTAGTGAACTTATTTTATATTAGACAAATTCAAATGACATGTGTTATAGAAATTTGAATTATCCAATGGTTTAAGCAATTAGTATAAGATCTTACGATAATGGAAGCACGAACGCTTAACTTTACTAGTGTGTCAGAGCTTCATAGTTTCCAACTCTTTTTTCTCAGATTTGCTTTGAATTGTAAGAATAACTTGATCAACACGCATTTGATTGCTTAACATATAAGAATTTTTCAGTCCATGGAATCCTCTTGACATCTTATGTAGTGAATTGCACACCTATCAGCAAAATGAAAGCACCAAGGAGTACCACAACAACAACATTCCTTTGGGAAGGCTGAGAGTTGTCAACTACACTCTTGAAAGGATGTGACCCTAGTGCAGTTCAAGTTTATACACAAACATGGATACGAATATGACACAAACATAGACATGTAGATAAATTAAATTAAAAATTATAGGAGAGGAGACACAACAATATATATATATATATGATGAATTTATTAGAATATACTAATCTATATATATTCATCTTAATTTTTTATGAAAAAAATAAATTCATCTAATATAAACTAATCTATGAATAAAACAAAATAAATCATGTCACATATTAAAAATTAATTATAACATAATATATATTATATACTTTTAAAATATATTTAATTATTATGCTTTTAAGGTTATTTTATATTTTTTATTTTAATATGATTATTGTAAAAAATATTATTTTTCATATAGATTAAAAAAAATGTGAAGGTACAAAAGAGACCATAAGAAGGCTCATAAGGATGATCCTTGGTTAATATGAACCTAAACTCTTAACCTAAATTTGGATAGAATAGTTTAGAACATGTAACTCTTTCTTTTAGGTAAAAAGATAAAATACCGAAAGCTAGTTTTAGTATTTTTTTTCAAAAAATAGTTTTAAAACTTAAAAGGTTTTTTATTGTAAAATATGTATAAGAAAATAATTAAAAAGTTTGCGCAACTTCTTTTCTTTGTTTTTGTTCGCTTTTCTTCTTTAACAGCGTAAATTCTTTTTTTGTTCTTGTATAATTTTTTTTAATTTTTATAATCTGTAAACATCTTTAAACGGATATCCAAATATTATTTGTGATATGAAAAGAATATTTTTACATAAATATATCATTTATTATTCGATTTTATATTTATAGATTCATGATTAATTTTTGATTTTTATTTTGATGGAAGAGACGAGTTCTATCTTTTTGGCGTGATAAAAAACATATCCACATCTAACTCAAGTTTGTATGTTTGGCGCGGTGTCCTTCATTGGAATTGTCTACTTAGATAATTAGAGTGTATGTTCAGTAGTGGCCACTTGTTTATTACTACTTTGATAATCATTTTGGAGAGTACTGGCTTCAACATTGGTCGCAATCGCAGCCCTTAGATCCTCATCTTCCATGTTTAATAAGATTTCAACTTCCCCATGAGAAACAAACTCATCCACTGAGTTTCAAGATTTCGTTATCGGTTATGAAGAGCGAAGGAGAGAAAAGAGTTGTGGGATGAAAATGGTGGGGGAGGAACCGGAGAAGGAGATGTGAATGAAAAACAAGCAGAACGGAGTGAGAGCCTCCGAACAAGTAGAGAGATGACCTCATACGCTTTTACCGTTTTGGTTGAGGTTGCTGAACAGTGAGTGGGCGAGGGAGTGAGTTTTTGAGAAAAAGGGAATGGTGGGGTGTCTTAGAATTCTGTGAGTGTGACAGCCAAAATATGTTTTTGGTACAAATAGATTTTGCTTTTCTTTTTTTGTCATTTTTTCATGGTAGAGATATAGGGTGTGGTAGGCAATTGGTGAAGACAAAATCTCTTTTGATGAAAGGGATGCTGCAAATGATCGGGAAATCAGGAAAAGAGATGTGGCACTAAGTGAGAAAATTTTTAATTTTATTATTTATTTATTTATTAAAATACTAAAAATAAAAAAAAAGTAACAATAAAAAATAATATATATATATATATATATAGGATTTAGAGTTTAAGGTTTAGGGTTTAGGTATATAAATATACATATATATGTATATAATCATTTGAATTTTTTTTATGAAGAGGAAACTAAAACATTTTTATCATCACAAATTGTTATATATTGTTTTTAACTTTTTTTCTCAGGTTTTTTGAACCATTAGTTTTCAAAGTTATATTTAGTTACCAGTACCCGAAAAATGTCTCTATCAAGAACTTCCAATTGAATATTAGAATGATCTAAGGAGTGTTATGAAATGCTGACTTATTCCTTCATATTATCACCGTGAGCTTGTGAATAAGTTCTACAAACTTCATCAACAGAACATGAGTATAGAGGAATATAAGCAAAAGATGGAACTATATATGATGAGAGCAGGAATAAGAGAAGAGAAACATGTGCCTATAGTTAGGTTCTTGAGCAATCTAAGTCTTGAGATAAGAGACAAGGTAAAAATTTTACCTTACAGAGATTTCAATGACCTGGTTCAATCGTGTATAAAAATTAAGCAACAAATTTTAAGAAAACACTATGAATAAGTTTCCACTCTAAATCTTATCACAAGAAAAAATTTAGAGTGAGGGAAAGTATCAAAAAGCAAAACCTAAGGAAGAACTCTCCTCATACCTAGTCGTTGAAAAAGAAAGAAACAAGGGAAAAGAAATGCAATCTTCACACACTCACACTAGAGATATTCAATGTTTCAAATGTCTTGGTAGAGGTCATATAACATCCCAATACCCCAACAAAATGACCATGATCTTAAGGGGTAGGGATTACAGTAGCCAGGAAGACCATCTTCATCTAGTGAGAGTAAAGAATCAGAGAGGGAATATTTTTGATAATTTGTGAGGGAGATCTTTTGATAATTTGGAGGACTCTCAACATACAACCTAGTCCACATCTCGCGTCACAACGAAGAGAATATTTTTCATACTCGATGTAAAGCTTCAAAAAACACTTGTTCTCTCATTGTGGATAACAGGTTGTGTTGTAATTGTTGTAGTACTTGGTTGCTTGAAAATCTTAATTTGATTATTATACCCCATCCTAAACCTTACAAATCACATTGGTTGAATAAAGATGATGATATAGCAATAAATAGACAAGGTGAAGGTCAAGCTTCCTATAAGGAAATATGAAGATCAAGTTTTATGTGATGTAATAATACTTATCGAATCTTGTCATATTTTGTTAGGAAGGCCATGACAATTTGATAAGAAAACCATGCATAATGGCCTTACTAATGAGATTACCTTCACCCTTATGGATAAGAAGTTTGTACTTCATCCTTTGACACTTTCACAAGTGTTGGAAGATCAAGTACAGATGAAGGCAAAAAGAGAAAATGAAAAAAAGAAAAGTCCACAAAATGCAAAATTATTTTTTAAGATTCACCTAAGGTATGGGAGATGTTGGAAACACTTCATGATTGAAGATTTGATAAAGCAATCCTTAATGAAGTTTATGTTGGGTTAGTTTTGTGGGTCTTTACTTGTAGTTAGCATTTGTTTACTATCATCTTGATATTTGCATGCATGAAGCTCCAAAATACTCAAGGTGAAATCTTTTTCAAAGTATAATTTGTGAAAATTTTTACTGTAGAGTAAAAAAAAATCAATTGTTTATGGAAATCAAGTGACTAGAAATCAATTTTTACTGTAGAGAAAAAATAATCGGTTGATTTCACTTGAAGCACAAATTTCACTATCTATTCATATGCTCTGCAGATTGCGAAGTAACTTATGACACTATGAATTTGAGAAAACATTCATACTTGCACTTCAGAGAACTTTGGAGAGAAAACTTCAAGATTTGAGAGGCTGATCAAGAGTTGAGAAAGATCTACCTTGAGTCTCATTCTTGGGTGATTTATTGCATGCAATTGAATGGGTGGAGCACGCTACAGTCGACTCTAAGTACAAGGAAGCTTTTTCTAATTGTCTTGAGTCAGTTTGCCTGTTGCTTTCGTGCTTGTTCTGTATGTAATTCATTTTTTATATAATCTTGTGTTTGTAATACATTTAGATAAGGTGTTTAAGTGTTTTGGTATTGTATTTTCGTTTTGGATAGAGTTTACACTGTATATTTGCAGTAGGGTTCTGCATTCTGTGTGGTAGGGTTCTATGTTCTGTGTGGTACGATTCTGCACAAGGGTATATATCAATCTTGTAGGGTTCAAGATTGAGTCTTTGACTTGTATTTGGTTGTAAACTTGTGTGTTTAGTGAATCCTCTACAAGAATTGCAAATCAACTAGATGTAGCTCGTGAAAAAGAGTGAACCGATATAAAAATCTTATGTACTCTCTTTGTTTTTGTGCCTGTTTGAATCACGAGCCATTTATGTATTAAATCTATTCTTCTGGTATAAATTGCCAATTAAAAGTGAAAAATAGCTGCTTGTTTTTATGGGCAACACTCAAGACTTGTTTCTGGCTATAAAAATAATCAAAATTTAATTTAATCAACTATTTTTTTGGACTGCATATGAAATTGATCTTTAACATGCCTTTTGATTAACAAATCAGTTTTAACTATCACATCTAATTTTAATCAACTAAAATTAGTGAAGAACTCATTGTTTTTTTTTTCATTACTATGTTAAAACTGATTAAACACTTTTCTGGAAAATTTTAATCAACTGTTTTCAAATTTTAATTTGTTGTTTTTCTTATCTAAAATCTTTTGAAGATATTTTTCAATCTGTCTTAATCACAAACTAGTTTGAAAGATATCTTTATGCCTGATCGCTGTTAAATTTTGAAAACTATAACAGTTAAAATTTTCAAACGATTAAAGTTTATTTTAATCAATTTTTTTTCTTGCCAATGTATTAGAATTTTGTCCAAATACTGTAGGGTAAATTTCAATCACTTGTATTGTTTTTTCTAACCTGTTATTTTTCTGATTCACTCACTGCCAGAAAAATTTAATCGATTGTTTTATCATTTTAATCGACTGCTTTTCTGGGCGCATGTAAAAATTGTTTTTTAGCCTATTGTTTGGCATTTTTAATTGATTGATATGTGTGTATTCTGATTGTTGAGCATTGATCAATAAAAGTTCCAATTCTTTCCAAATTGTTTAAAAAAATAATTAATAGTTCAATTCACCCCTCTTGAATTTCTACCTACATATTTTTCTACAATTGGTATCTAGAGCGGGTTCTTGAAAATTAATCAAGTTAATTGAAACTGGCCACCTATGTTTTGTGGTGTGAACTATCAGTTCTTGAAAGTAAGAACAAGAATTTTTATTTAATCGATCGATCTTGGTGTTTGGGATGTTATTGTTAATGGTCTTTTTTGTGCCTAAAGTTGTAATTGTAGGACATTATGTTGATAAGCCACAGTCTAAATGGATTGATAGTGAGAGTAAGAAAGCTCAATATAACTGTATTGCAAAGAATATAATTATCTCATCAGTTAATCTTGATGAATTTTTTAGGGTTTCACAGTGTACATTGGCAAAAGAGATGTGAGATACCTTAGAAGTCACATATGAAGGCACAAGCGATATTAAAAGAGCAGGGAAACATGCTTTGATACAACAATATAAGCTATTCAAAATGATGCCAATGGAGACTATTGCGGGCGTACTAAAGAGATTCACTCATATTGTAAATCATCTGATAAGTCTGGGCAAGGTGTTTGACAAAGAATAGTTGAACATAAAGATTCTGAAATGCTTCGACAGACGCTGTCAGTCAAAGGTCACACCTACTTCAAAAACTATAGACCTCACCACCTTTACCACTGCAACTCTATTTGGAAAACTCAGAGAGCACGAACAGGAAATGAACAAACTAAATGAGCAAGAGAGTGGTGAAAGAAAGTAAAAGGGGATCGAGCTCAAGTCTGTTGCTTAGAAAGAAGAGAGTTATGATGGATGTTCCAGTAGCTGTAGTGACACAGAGACCTTGACACTGCTTACCACAAAGTTTAGCAAATTTCTAAAGAAGAAAGGAAAAGAAAAGAATCAACAGGATAAGTGGTATACTAAAAAGGTTGATGATTCTTCTAATTTTACTTGTTTTGGGTGTGGTAAGCAAGGACATATAAAAGTGGAGGTCTAAATTAGTCTCATAAAGATAAGGCCCCTGAGAAGAAATTTAGAAAGAGTAAAAGGCAAAGAAAGGCATACATTGCATGAGAGTAAATGATAATCCAAAAAAAGAGGAATAAGCAAACCTCTGCTTGATGGCTGGATATGACTCTTCAAAGAGCATTGTAAGTTCCAGCATTTCCTTGACTCATGAAAATTACAGTACTTTACTTAATGTGTTTAAAGAAAATTATGAAGAGGCTAACCGGTTGGCTCTTTCCAACAATAGACTTAAGGGATAAAACATTTTGCTTGAAAATAAAGTAAGTCAATTAGAAGAAGAGTTAGTGAACTTAAAAACAGATTTTGAATGTCTTGAGATGATCCATAATAACTCTTGTAATTGTACTTAAATTGTTAAAGTGACTAACTGTGCCAACTGTGAAGTTTTGAAAGAAAAGGTTAAATACTTGATTAAAACATATTTTAAATTTTCTATGGGAACTACCAATTTAAATGCACTGCTTGGTACTCAAAACTGTGTTTTCAATAAAGCAAGCATCGATTTCTAGGATGGTTTTAAGAAGAAAGTAAAGAAGTTTAAAAACTTTTTTAATCATAGTGGAAAATCAACTTCACCATTTGTCTCTTGCTTTTATTGTGTGGAAAGAGGTCATACGGATAGACATTGTAGAGTGAGATTACATTATTTCCCAAAAGGCCTTGTAAATTGGGTTCTCAAGGGTACCATTAACAAATCTGGACCCAGGTTTAACAGGGGAACAACTCTTGCACCTTAAACTACTTTGCAGGGACTTTGGACAGCCAAGAAGCATTTGTGGTACCTGGACAACGGTTGTTCGAAGCACATGTCAGGAGATGCTTCAAAATTTATTAATTTAAAGATGAGGCAGGAAGGCTTCATGACATATGGAGATAATAACAGAGGGAGGATTCTTGGCAGAGGTGATGTCGGGAGCCATGACTCGACGATAATCAAGGATGTATTGCTGGTGGATCGGCTAAAGCATGATTTGATAAGTATTAGCCAACTGTGCGGTGAGGCCTATGAAGTCACTTTCAAACCAGATTTGTGCCTCATATCGAATGCATCAACATGTCAGACCTTGCTTATTGGTAAAAGGGTAAACAACATATATACGCTTAATATTTGTGACATAGCATCTAATATGACTTGTTTTCTCTCCAAGCATCTAAAGGTATTCATGTTTCCCAACACAAATGCACCCTAGATATCCTTACAGGAATTGAGATGTTGTTTGTGCTCGTGCCATCACCCTTATGGTTCACTCTTCTCGTTTATTTGCTGACACTGGAAACAAACTCAGTGAGACAGATGTTTCCTCTTACAAAAGACTCATTGGTCGCCTCATCTCCCTCATTAACACTCATACTAACATAACCTTTCTTATCAACAATTTCAATCACTTTGTTTCTTTTCCTACCACTACTCATCAATAAGCAGCTTATTGCATCATTCTTTATCTCAAAGGTGCTCCTGGTAATGGTATTCTTCTAAGCTTCCACAGTTTTATCCAAAAGAAAACTTTTAGTGACTTCGATTGAGGCACATGTCCTATCCTGAGAAGATCTATTACTGCTTTTAGCATTTACCTTGGTAACAAACCATCCCCAAAACCTCTCCAGAAGACGAATATCGAGCCTTACCACTTGTGAAATATAGTGACTCACTTGTCTTCTTTAAGATCTTTATATTAATCTTTCTTAACTTGCTCTTTTATACTGTGACAACCAATTTGCCATTCAAATTGTTACCAATCAAATCTTTCATGAACGAACTAAGCATATTCAGATTGATTGTCATATTGTTCAAGATAAAAATCAATGAAGGTCTTATCAAGTTTCTTCACATCGCTTCTACTCTTGAAGCTACGTACATATACACTAAGCCTCATGTTCCTGTTGTTTTTAAACTTATCTGTACTAAGATAGGAGTGTTAAACATTTATTCCTAGCTTGAGGGGGACTAATAAAATTTGTCTCGTTTCTATTTGTTTGGGTGTTGTTTTGTTCTGTAGACGGTCTTTGCTAGACTGTCTAGTCCTTGAGTAGATGGTCTTCCTTAAACTATCTAACCCTTGAGTAAACGATCTTCGCTAAATTGTTTAACCCTTGAGTAAATGGTCTTTACTAGACTGTTTAGTCCTTGGGTAGATGGTTTATACCACACTTTCTAGTCCTTGACTAGACAGTCTGAGCTAGATCATCTAGTATTCAGGTATATGCTCCTTTTTTTATACCGTTTAATCTCTTACTTTTGTTAGATTGTCTTATGTCTAACTATCACTATTTTTTTATTTGTTTTTTTTTCATCTTCGTTGTGTGTGTGCGCACCTTGCTTCTTGTTGGTGTTAAGTGAAATAAGTTTGATGTTATGTTTTTCGATCCTTTTTGGTTTTTGCTCTCTTTTATCTCTCAATCTCAGTTCCATTTTTTGTTTGCTATCATGGTGAATCCCATAAACGTATCCAGTCATTTCTCAAAGACATAATTTGCATATCATGTAATTATAATATCAAAATATATCCTAGTTTAGTTTGATAAGTTTATTGTACTACTTATTATCAAATTGCTATCACCACTCAAATAAATATCTAGTCTACCCATATCTCAACATAAGATGGATTTGTTGGACATCTCACTTGAACTAAATAATGTTAATTTATAAGATAGATTTGTTAGACATCTCACTTGAACTAAATAATGTTAATTTATAAGATGTATTTGTTAGACATCTCACTTGAACTAAATAATGTTAATTTATAATATATAGGTAGTTTAAACATCATTTTACAAATCAATTTTATAAAATTGAATTAAGCGGTTTCAAGTCTACTTAACATTTTTTTTTTTATTTTGTATTTCTTTTTTACTAGATGTGTGGTTGGTTTGTTCTAACCAATGTGAGGTAAGTTGCCACAACAACCAATGCTGAACGATTGATCGGTGACGCTGCCAAGAATCTGGTCGCCATCCTATCAACAATGTTTTCGATGCCATGAGTTTGGTTGGAAAGAGATTTTCTTATACAACTGTCCGCTGACAAACCTATGATTGTTGTAAACTACAAAGCGAGGAGATTTCCTGTATGGTTCTCAAGAAGATGCGCAAGGTTGCTGAGCTTATCTCGGATCAGCTGTGAAGAATGCAATGGCTAAAGTTCCTGCATGGCATTGCTTATGGTCTTAACAAGAAGGCCTCTAGTGTGGGTGGTACCTTTGATGTCTCTCTTCTTACAATTGAAGAGACACACCTTTTATTTGAAATTGTTGCCGATAAAAAAATAAATAAATCATTTGCTTTGAATCGATGACAGATTTTGATGTGGAGGTTTTGTGAAATGAAGCAGTGGAGCAATTCTTACAAGTTATAGTGAAGGAAAATGGTTGAACAAAGTATCATTCTTCTTTATGAAACATTGCATGGCACAATGCATTCACGTGCCAATTTCAGGATACGTTTGGTTTGCTTGGGACTATGTGTAGGTGGGGCACCATTTATTACATTTTTTCCTTTTTCATATGAGGCCACTATTTTGCTCTTATAATGCTTTTATTTACATACAATTATACGTTTAGCTTTTGTTAAATCTGGACCCTTTTGTTGTTTCTTCAGGCCCATTCCTTCCATGGCTGGCCCATCTTTTCTTGATAATGTTTGAAAGTTGAGAAGTGCATTTAGTTTCTTTTCTTTTCCTCTGATTATTTTAATATAATTATGTAGTTTATACTATATTTTTATATTAAAAAATTATTTAGAAATTTGTATAATTATATGGATTATTTTATATTTAGTATTTGTTATTTCTTTATTTAATAAATAAAATAATATGTTTACATAATTTTGGATATTTGTATGTTATCATATCATATTAACTTAATATATTATATTATATTACATTATATCATATTATCTTATTTTATTATATTACATTACGTTGTATTATATCGTATTATCTTATTATATTACGTTATATTGTATTATCTTATACTGTATTACACTATATTATATTGTATTATATTATATTTAGTATTTGTTATTTTTTTATTTAATAAATAAAATAATATGTTACATAATTTTAGATGTTTATATGTCTGTACGTGTCATTTTATATTTAGTTACTTAAAAATAATCATATAATAAAAATATTCGATTATTTGTATGATTGTACACGATATCTTATACTCAATATATTATTTCGGTAAAAAGTAAAAATATTATTTTTTCGAAAATAACAATCTACAAATTGATTAATAGTTTATACTATTTTCGTTTATTGTATAATTTATAAGAGTATTAAGTATAATCATTCACATGGTCTTATACTCAGATCAGAGTGAATTATAAAAAATTTGAAATCTTAACAATATTAAAATTTTAATTAAAACAACTTTTTTATCGAATAAATTATGTAAATTCTGATTTTTCATTATGAATAAAAATATATAGAAGTAATGTCAAATCATGTCGAATCTAAATAAAAAAATTCAAAAATATTTTATTTGTTTTTTGACATGCATTTTTTATATCATTTTTGGAGAAGAATAAACATTTTAAAAACTATATTTATTTTGCACATTTAATTAAAGATAATCGTCTTAAGACAAAAATCATAAGGTATTAATATCTTTCCTACATGTAACTAACTCGCGGACCCACATCTAGTTTTGAGACAAATTTCTTTTTAGGTTTTTCTATACTTTTTTGTGATAAATTATACACTAGTAGAAAAAACACAAACTACAACAAGATAAAACATCGGTTAAAACGTAACTGACGTAAAAAACATGAGGTGACATTTTTGAAATTATGTGAAGAGATATTATATCAATTATTGATGAACCAATGTAATATACCCATTCTACATCAGTTGACACTCCTAACCGATGTAGAAAAGACTGAAAAAATAAAAATTCAAAATTTGGTTTGACGCCGAAACACATAAGCAATTCATTGAAATAAGAGAGTAAATCAGTTCAGTCAAGTACCAGTTAGCTGACACACACAATCAATCAATTGATTAAAGCGCACAGATCAGCAAAAATACCAGATTAAAATGCAGAAGCAATCAGTGAATAGAGACACAATATAGCACTGCCCAAAAACAATAAGATAAATAATAGTAACAGTTAAATGAAAATCACTCACACAGCAAAGTAGTCTAGATTTAATAGACAAAACCAGAAATAACAATCAAGAAAATAAGTATTTCAGAAATATAATCAATTACCCAACAAACATAGTTGACTAGAAACAGTCAATGTGAATTTAAGAAAAGGAACAGTCAATTGAACATATATATATATATATCAATTTCAGATAACACAAAAATAACAGTAGCAGAATGAACAATTTGTTGAGCGCGATGAATAATTAGATGAACGTAGAATAACAAATATAAAAGGTGATCAAGATGAGAGAAACAGAGATCAAGAACACCAAGATTTATATTGGTTCACCCTTCCTTAGGGGCTACGTCCATTCCTTTGCCAACAAGCAAAGAATTCCACTAAAAAAATCACCAAGATCAATTCAATTAAATACAATTACTCTTGCACCCCGCAAGTCAACACTGCACCCTGCAACACACAGCCTACTGCACCCTACAACATCTGTAAAACAGTGCAGAACCCTACTGCACAACCCGAATTACAAACCTCATGCAATATTGGTAGTAAATGCATAATTACAAATCACAAACCTATGTAATTTGTAACCAAACCACTCTCAATACAAGAGATATCAAAACATAACGAAACCAGCAGTACTTCTACACAAAACAAATTAGAAACAGATGAAAAATAATGTAGAAGACTTAACTCTGGTCCAGAACCAAGAATGTAAGAAACCCACTCAATGCAAGGCTCCAATATTAAAGTTCTTGAGATTATTCTTGATGTAAATCGTGTAGAACAAGTTCTCACAGTTTGCGCACGTTTTTCTTTCTTCGAAAATCATAATTGATTAGTCAAATGTCATAGGTATCTTAGAAAACGCGCGTAGCTCTTATATAAGAAAACTGGTTTTTAAATCTGTCAAAAACTTAATCGATTGATTTAAACCTTCAATCAATTGATTTTTATGTAACACATAAAATAATCCAGTAAATTGATTTTTGAAAAAATAGTTAACTGATGTTACTCTCAAAATATGTTTTTCGAAATCTATTAACCTCATTTTAGTTCGAATTATTAATTTGTAAAACAAAATGAATTAATGGAGCTTACTACGAGTGATATATCATGCAACTCATGGTTTTGAACCAAAACCCACTCACACACCCAACCTAAGTTTTAGACCAAAACTCCATCAAGATCCATGATGGCTCCAAGAAATCCACTTAGCAAGTTTTGATCCATGTTGACTTCACCAAATCACTTAGCAAGCCTCGGTGCTAACAATTGTGACAGGTACCCTTAGTGGACCCATGTTTCACTAAATAGATTTCATTGAATTTGATTGTCACATGTTTGGTCAGCTGGTTAGATAATAATATAAGTTGGAGACAAGGAACGGGTGAAAAAATTAAATTCTGGCATGATAGGTGAAATGGAGGAATACATTGTGAAGAAAAAAATACCATATAATAGACAATTCAAATTCAAAGCAAGCCTTGGTGTCAAGATGGATACTTGGAATAATTGACCTGAAGGAGGGGATAGTTTAAGTAGGAACTACCTTAGGTCACTATATTGATGCAAGAAATATCACAAAATATACCAACAACAAAGGACAAAGATACATGGGTGTGGAAGGGAGATAAGACTAAAGATTTTACTATTAAATATCTAGATAGCACTCTGCAGAATAATAGTGATGGGGACTGGAAGGGTTTTTCTTACAATTAATATGGAACATAAAAGCAATTCCAAGAGAAATACACTTTATATGGAGGGTGAATTTGAATTGTGTGGTCACCAAATGTAATTTAGGACATAAAAGAATACAAATACCATGGAATTTTTGTGTTAATTGTGCATCCTCTAAAGAATTAATTCAACATTTATACTATGTAAGGTATCTTATCTAGCTTGGAACCTATGCAATAAATGGATTGGACTAATGATAACTCAACATAACCAAACTATACAACATTTTGATCAAATTTGTACACCTATCAAAGGTAATATGATATGAAAGGTTATGCAGGTGTCATGAATGAGATGCATGTGGGAACAAAGGAACATGATACTATTTAGAAATGGTAAGGAGATTGTGAGGAAATATTTGGGATGACACACGTTAAGGAAAAATCCAACACCCTATAATTTTGTTAAGTGTTGAGAATCACAATGTATTAAACATGAATCATGCATCATCTGAAAGATCAATGGTTTCAATAACAAATTATGTAAGACTCAAGTGTTTCGTCTAGCAGACGATACAACATTTGCGACAGACGGACAATTCAATATACATGCCAAACAAAATAGTTTTGAGCACGTCAGACGAAGTTCATTCACTACGACAAACGATACATCATCTTAGGAAATATCTATAATTTTAAGATTACATTTTGAATTATGTTTTTTAAAGGACTTAATTTATAAATTGAAATACATTTGAAAAGTAAAAATTGCTTCAACATGACTTACCATGCAAAATTAGGAAGGTTTTTGAATTTGAATCAACATGACTGAAAGTTCTTGTAAAAATTAAAATTCTTTATCTCAGTATTATCTATACATTGATTAAAATTAATTCTAATCGAATTTGATCAGAGAAAATTATGTTCTTAATGGAAGAACGATGTAGAGTTTTCCAAATTGAGCAAGAAGATGATGAAGTTGCACCAGTATAAGAAATGAAGAATTAAAGAGAAGAAACCATGAAGCATACAACGTTTGAATGATTATGAAAGAATAAATTAAAAGGAAGAGCAAGACTTGAGAAGAACCCAAGTAGCAGTTCTCAACATTCAAAATGTTGCATAAATGGAAAGTTTTCAAATAAGTTGAAGAATTCATTAGACGCATTCAAAGAAAAGATTATCAGTGATGCAGATATTTTCATTCATAGAAGACTGAAACTGCTATCATTCAAAGTTATATAAAGACCTGAAGATGAAGGAGAAATGCATCAAATCTTCAAACAAACAAAAAAGAAAAAACAAGCAAACCTTTGTGTAGATACAATTCTTGAGTTCCATTATTATATATTGCTTTTGAGAGCAAACCCTTGTAAATTCTTCATGTCATGAAGAATACCTTGTGAGATTTTATTATTCTCTCTTTTAAGAGTGTTTTTCTCAGTGTTGAAGAGGTCTTGATATCAGATGGAGATCAAGACTAGGTTACCTAGAGAGGTTAGAATACTTGTTTCCGATAGAGACGTTAAAACTCGTTACCTGGAGAGGTGGAGAATACTTGTAAACTAGAGAGACGTTACAACTCATTCTAGTGAGAGCTCTTAAGCAATTTGTCAAGAGAAAGCAAGTCAAGAGCTCATTCAAGATTAAACATGTCCTTTCCACTCCAAAACCCCTTTACAAAACATAATTTACATTAGACCATTGGCTAAAAGACTACTTATGAATTATGGAAGAACATAAAGCCCAACACATCCTACTTCAATCCATTTGGAGTACAATGCTTTATTTTTAATACCCAGGAAAATCTTGTAAATTTTGACTCCAAAAGTGATGAAGAAATTTTACTTGGATATTCTTAGACATTTATATCTCTAGAACTTTAGTAGTTGAGAAAGTAATCCATATAAGATTTAATGATTACAAGCCTAATAAGAAATTATCTGAGCAAGAGCATACACCCATACTCAATATGTAGGAATTAAAGAGCAATCTACCCAAGGCAAATGATGAATTTGAGATTCCATAAGAATCAAAGGATGCATCCCAAAATCGATAAGAGTCACCAAACGATGACTATTGAGCATCAGCTGAAACTGGTGGTGAAAATAGAGAACCAACAAGAAGACATTCCACCTTGAAGAAGAACCATCTAGTAGACGCAATTATTGGAGATCCCAACAGAGGTGTTTTAATGAGGTCAAAAATAAGAGATCAAATGACTATGCTTTTCAAATGAAGGCCAAAAGTATAAAAGAATGACTGGAAGACAAAAGTTGGGTTGAGGCCTTGAAAGTGGAGCTAGACCAATTCCAAAAAACTAAAGTATGACACTTGTAGAACTACCATTTGAAAAAGCGATCATAGGGGCTAAGTGGGTGTTCAAAAATAAACTCAATGAACAAGGTAAGGTTGTGAGAAACAAGGCCAAACTTGTTGACAAAAGCTACTCATAAAAAGAAGGTATTGACTATACTTAAACTTATTCTCCAATAGTTATATTGTACGCAATTCGTAATTTACTATCATTTACTGCATTCAATAGAATAAAATTATATCATATAGATGTTAAGGGTGTTTTTTTCAAAATGGATTTATTAAGAAAGAAGTGTATGTTAATCAATCCCTTAATTTTAAAAACTCTAACTTATTTTCAAACATAACAAAGCTTTTTATATGTAGAACAAACTCCTAAAGCTAGGTTTGAATGTCTTAATAACTTTTTATTATAAAATAATTTCAGAAAGGAAGTATAGAGACTACGTTATTTCATCTTAATCCAAGTATACGTAGATGATATCATATTTAGAGTTACAAGCAAAACATTACGAAATTAATTTCTAAATTCATGGAAAGAGTTGTAGACGAATTATCTAAACGAAACTACTAGAACAGTTTGATGTACGGTTTGCAAGCTTGAAGGAGAATACGGTGTCATGTATTAAGAATTAGTTAAAAACATTTTTCTTGATCTTTGAACTTTACGTAGAATTGATTTTGGGTCCTATTTTTAATTTGAAGAATTTAATATTTCAATTGTTAATAGTGATTGAATTAATACTCTCCCTTCTTATTTTACTGCAGACTTGGAAGGGTAAGCTTATCTCTATGGCTGGTAGGTTGTGTCTCATTAAGGCAGTCTTTACTGCTATACCTCTATTCTATCTGTCTTTGTATAAAGTGTCTGTAGGTGTGTGCAAAACTATTAGAAGAATACAGGCTAAATTTCTCTGGGGTTGGGGTTTCGAAGGTAAAAAAATTGCTTGGGTAGCATGGGACAAAGTTTGTGCTTCTATTGATAATTGAGGGTTGGGTGTCAAATATATAGAGAATTTTAATGTCGCTCTTCTAGCTAAATGGTTATGGAGGTTAGATACGAAAGAGGAGGGAGTGTGGATAGATATTATCGACTCTAGGTACTGCCCTTGGAGGCAGAGACGGGTAATTTAGGTGATCGGAAAGCCTCTAACTGGTGGCAAGATCTGAGTAAATTAGGTGCTTCAGTCAATCGTCAGAACTGGTTTTTCAATAACATTATGTGGGAATTGGGTGAACTAAGATTAGTTTGTGGGATGATATTTGGTCTGGCAATATAGTGCTTAAAGATAGATTTCCCAGATTGTATTCTTTGTCTTTAGATACAGGTAAGGCTATCAGTGAATTGGCAGAATGGGTAAATGTTGAGGGACGTCAAGTACTCTCATGGAAGTTTCTGTGGAGGAGAGAGTTGTTTGAGTGGGAGAAGGATCAGGTTGGATAGTTAATTACTATTATGAACGCTATCAGGTGGAAGAGGGGTACTCCGGATAAGAAGGTGTGGGGTGTGGGGGACCTTAGAGAATACACAGTGGGAGCTGGATATAGGGTTTTAAATGAAAATGACAATTCCTCTAGTAACAAGTCTTTTAGAGAATTATTGAGCCTTAAAGTTGCAGGCTCAGCACAAGTGTGTGTTTGGAGGGCTATGTTAGAAAAGCTTCCGACTAGAATTAATCTGGAAAAGAGAGGAGTTGTAGTCATTAGCAACTTATGCCCTTTGTGTATGAAGGCTGAGGAAACTGCTCAACATGTCCTCATCAGTTGTGATATTGCTCAAAAGTGTGGGACAATTGTGATAGGTGGTAGGTATCTCTTCTGCTAGGCCCCTTAATATTATGGATCATTCCCAGAGCTTTTATTTTCAAGTCTTAGCAAGAAAACTAATTTAGTTTTGAGGGCTATGTGGGTGACTATAGTGTCGAAAATTTGGAGGCATAGGAATAAACTGGTGTTTTAATAATGGGGTGGTGGATGGTGTGGAGATATTTACTTTGGCACAACTCAAGGCTTAGTCTTGGAATAAATTTAGATGGCAGAGGTTCAACTATTCTATATCAGATTGGTTTCTACGTCCTATTCTATGTCTGGAAAATTTTACTTAATTTTTACTGTAATGGTTTGAACTGTGGTCTGTGGGGAGAAACTTTTGCTTCAGGGTGCTTAAGGCTTGGCTTTATAGTCTAATGTGGTCTCTCGAGAGGGGTAGGTGTGGGTGTGTATACAGGTACGTTTGTCTAGAACAAGTGCGGGCAGTGGCAGCTAGAAGCGAGGGATCGAAAGATTGCAAACTTGAAGTTCAAATTGGTGTTGTTCGAATGAGAACATATTTGGTAACCTGTACTGCATTTGTTTGTTAGGCTCAGTTATTTGGTTGGCTTGATTGTACTGTTGTTATGTGTTCTTTGTAAGGTAGTGGAATGACTATCTCCTTATTGTTCAGATGTAGGCAGGAAAGTTATTGTATTGTTTTGTTTATGTAACAAGGTGGAACAACCCTTAAGTGCTCCTATTAATTTCATTCTTCGTTGTTAAAAAAAAAAAAACTTAATAAGTTTATATCCTTAAAAAAAAACTATATTTTAGAAAATTAAATTTACAAAGTAAAAAATATAAAGACTACAACAAAGTCTGACTAAAAACTTAGGTACCAAAACTCATTTTTCTTTAAATAATAATATAGTAAGTTCTAACCATACATTATTTGATATATTTGTCCTAAATGTTGTTTATTATTGAATAAAAATTATTTTACAAAATCATAAGAGCGAAAAATTATTGAAAATTACATTACAATTAAAAATATAAACATGCTGATAAAAAAATTAAAAATATAAATATACAGATTATAAGATCAAAAAATGTTTTTTGATATAGTCAAGCATCGATTTTTAAATTAAGCTGTTACATAAAATGAAATTTAAAAATATAATGTAAAAAATTAAAATAAATTAAAAATTTGTAATGAATAAAATTGGAATAAGAGATAACAATTAACTCCTAAAGTCTATTCAGATGTGGAAACTTTGTTGGCTTTTCTTTGCAAATGAGCCAACCCTTGTGCTTATTTCATAATGATATCTTTCCTTATTAAAAAAAAAAAAAAAAACTCCTAAAAACACTTTGAGTTAAGATGTTTTTTAAAAGTCACTGTTGAATAGGTCTTATGCTCTAATTTAAGAGCAGAGCTAAGATGATTTCTGTATATAAAAAAATTAGTTAATAATTTGTTAAAACAATATTAGTGAATGCGACGTCTTAACATTTGAGTTTGTAATATTTCTAAGTTGATCTTTCATTTTGTATTGTGAATTGTGAAATGCGAATTGTGATTACCATATTACTAGAAAAGGCAGGTTAAAGAAAGAGGAGAAGAGACACTTACATGCCCTTTTTGGATGGCATTGGAAAACCATAACAAGCAATACCACACACTTTATTTATCTAGTTAGGTGTGATGCTCCTTTCCATTGAGAAATCCAATCCCCTCACAGAGAAAAAGAAAAACAGTACAAAATTAGTGAATTTGATTTTAACTCCTATAAATTCTTTTATTTCTTTTCATCTGTGTAGTATTTGAAATATTTATTTTTAAGCATTATAAAATATTTGGATTTTAATTTATTTCCTATGAATTACTTTTCTTCAATTTTTATTTTTCAAAAATTCTAAATTACTATTTTTAATTCTTAATCTTCATTTTAATATAAATAATAATATTTTTATAAATTCTAAGAGTAATTTAGGTTCAACAATATTATATCAAAACACTAATATGCATTAATATTTTAATCCACATATTAAATGAAATTATATATAATATTAGATATCCAGAGAAGTAATTTTTAACTTTTTAATTACAGCTATTAAAGTCAAAACTCACTTTAAAAGGTACTATGAAAACCCACATACATAAAAACAAAATGTTGCAGCAACATTAAGCAAATAAGACAGGCGTGTCATGAAAATTAACAAGAGGTTTATCACACAAGGAATTACCTAAGCCAAGTACTGGAACTCAGATCCAAGTGCAGATTCTCCAACCGTACCATGCATGTATATAATATAGTTTCTTTTCCCAGGTTGTGAGGTACAAAAGAAATCCAAAGAGCTTAGGTTATGAAAGATGACCAAGAAGCCATCCATGACTCTGTGTAAACACCAACTACAGGTTACTGAATATACAAACTGATAAGAGGGCAGGGACGACCCCCACTCTCAAACTGCAACCATAGCAATGGTGTCAGAGATTGGATGAGTTTTCCGGGCTGAAAATGACAGTAGGAGGTACGGTTCACTCCAATGAACCCTAATTTTTGTAATTACCAATTTGTCTTTTTTGCTCAGTCGGTAGCTAGTACTTTTTCTTCAGTTTTTTTAATTCACAATGAATCCCTTTTGGCCACTGTTTCAATTAAGATTATTCACTGTTTCAATAGTAAGGAAAATATATGTTTTGTACCTAATATTAAAGGATCAGAATGGAGAGTATGGTAATTAAAATGATTCATGTTTTCATTCATTAGATTTTTGTATCAATTTGTTTAAACTTTATACTCGTGTGGATTTCTGGTTAACTAACATTACTAAAAAATTATACGGTGACAATGTCTGAAAAGTATGGGTTTTGCAGAACTGATTATGGAGTGTGGAATATTTTCATTAATATTCGGAATGGAAAGTGCACGTTTTATATGTATATGAAGAGAGAGAAGTACGAAAAGAATTTGATCTCTTAATTTTCTTGGTGATTGATTGATTAATTGGTTACCATTTACTATCTTACCTTCCTCGTTGAAGGGTATCAAAACTTTTTTGTACAGAAGAAACAGTGAACCGTGTTTGCACCGTTTCACTTCCACCCACCTTTTAGAACCCTTGGGTTAAAAAGTTGAAGCCTCATGATAAAAAAAAACACCCCATTTTTCCCTAGTTAATTTGTACAGCAATATGTGATAAATTTTTCACCACGCACCCCATTTTGGTTGCTTAAAGTTAAGCATGTATAATTTGAAATTAACATATCAGAGATTATGTAGACCTACTTTTAACCCCACATTCCTTCAAATTCTGTGAGGGCTAAGTAGAACCCTAACCCTAACGACACCAGAGACAATCACAGGAAAAAAACACACATATTAACGGGTTCAAAAGTTGAATGATTTGACCCTGCTCTGCTTACGTTGCTTCCACATAATGAGGCAAAAAACCCACAAATTATGTGTCTTGTACTCGGTTTACTTGGACGATTACTGTCTCATTCTCTCTTTCTCTCTCTCACTCACACTCACATTCACACACACACAACACTTTCTTTCTCTCTCTTCCTTGCTGCCAAAGAACCAGGTCCAGCAGATAATCCATCCACATAACAATAGACACTATGCACGCAAAGCAAATCCAAGTTCCATCATTGGCCTAATTCAAACCCCTTCTTCTTAACCATTGCTCTAAACACTTTTTTTTTCTTCTTGGATGGGTTATAGTGTTAGCACAACTCATCCCTAGTCTCTAGCTCTATCCCTTCTCTCAACCCTTTATATTAAAGGGTGTGTTGGGGCATCACTTTGGACCATTAAGTTGGGAGCTGAGGGTTCAAACCAGTTCATTGTTCGGAGGAAGATAGAGATACACTTCTTCAAGAGCTAGGGTTTCTGTCCCCTCTCTCAAACCCATTAATTGAAAAGACAGAAAAGAAAAATCTTCAAATGTTCCCTTACAGTTCCAACCCCTATCCTTCTTTCCCTTCATCATCTTCTTCATTCCATCCTTTTCCCTTCCTCAACCTTGAGAATGCTTCTGCAAGCAACACCCTTCTTCATGATCCACTTTCTGTGCCTTACTTGCCAACTCATCACAACCCTCCAAACATCCAAGAAGCACTGAGCAATTTGCCAGTCTCAGATCACAACTGTGGTGGTGGAGGTTCTGCAATGACCAAGCCTGACCCAAATGGTGGTGGTGGTGGTGGTGGTGGTGGTGCTCCTCACTATGGCCTTTCTTGCTTCCTCACAAAGAAGCCTGCTAAGAAAGACAGGCACAGCAAGATTTACACCTCTCAGGGTTTGAGGGACCGGAGGGTGAGGTTGTCTATTGAGATTGCTCGCAAGTTCTTTGATCTTCAAGACATGCTAGGGTTTGACAAAGCCAGCAACACCCTCGAGTGGCTCTTCAACAAGTCCAAGAGAGCAATTAAGGAGCTGGCAAGGAGCAAGAACAGCAACAACAGTGAAGAAGGTGCCAAGAGCTTCTCTTCTTCATCTGAGTGTGATGATGACTGTGAAGTGATTTCTGAGATCAGGCAGAAACAACAACTCATCACTGGTGATGCTGCTACTCCACACAACCTACAACAAGGGTTAGATTCAAGCGACAATAAGTCACCGACATCGCTGGCTGCAAGGGAGAGGATGAAGTTGAAAAGGACACAGAAGGAACCTGCAAAGATGAAGGAGTCAAGGGAGAAAGCAAGAGCAAGAGCAAGGGAAAGGACTAGTAACAAGATTATGTGCAATGTTAATTCCAACACAGGGAGGGTGCAACAAGACTTGAAGAAAAAGTACCCTGCAATTGAAAATAACCACTCTCAAATCATGCATCAATCAAGGTCACCCACTCACCCTCACCACCTTGTGGGGAGTGAAGCACCTAGAGATGACTTCAACGTTATTGAGGAATCCATTGTGATCAAGAGAAAGTTGAAGCCATCATTGATGTCCTCTTCTCATCACCATCACCAAAACCTTATGATCCCTAAGGAACCACCATGTTTCAACAACAACAGTGAGTACCACCCTTTCTCCAATTTATCTCCAAATTGGGATGCTAATGGATCCACTAGCCGCTCCAACTTCTGTGCCATAGCTAGCATGAATCTATCCACAGGTATGTGAGGTTGTTGTGTGTTTCATGAAAATGATACTAGTGCTAACTAAGCTCTCTTCTAGAAACCTTCTATTTTGATGATATTCATAGTTCTGTGAGTCTTCAATTTTCAGGGCTACAAATCTTTGGAAAGTCTTGGGAGGAGTGCACCAATCCACGTTTACACTAGATTGTATGTGTGTGTGTGTCTTAGCTTTTCCCTTTCCTTTTGTATTTTTCAGTATCATCTGATTCTAATGAAACTCTTCTGCGGTTTGCCAAGGAATCATATGAAGGCAACTTTCTGTGTTTTCAACCAGTAACTTTTCTGTCCTATATTCCCTTTCCACAAAATGTTTGTACCTCATCTTCTTTTGCTCATCATCAGCCAATGGCGTGTGACAGTTGGCACAAAGGTTGCTGCTGCGTGTATTGGTTTCTGACCAATATTTAAAGTGTCGTTGGCATTGCATAATGCCAATTAGTTATCATGAAACTGTTCCTTCCAGCAGATTTTAAATATTTATATATTTGGTTAAGATCGTTCAACAGTGACTAATATTTATGTATTCCTTTGTTATTAAAACATTTCAAGAAGTTGATTATATACCTTATTGCAAGAGGAGATGGAACTAAAGAAATCTCAAGGTTTTTCCGCTTCTGTTTGTGGTGGAGCTATTGATGTAGCATGCACTTCCTGATTTACATTATTAATCACTAAGTGTGAGTACAAAAAAAAAAAGGCTCATTAATATACTAGTTTTCTAAGTATATAGAGATTGCATATTGATGGAAACTCATCTTAAATACAGAAGAAATGAAGTAAACCACGTTAAATTTCACATCATACAAGATTGTCAAAATCATAGAGAAATTCTGAAGAAGTAGTGGGGTATTTTTTTTGTATACCTTTGACAGTATGATTTGATTTCTATCAAACATTTTTTTTTTCTTTTTAATAGTAGCTATTTCAACTTAAAATAATCTGATTCTTGTTTTGTCTCTCAAAAGGTTTGATCCTTTGGTGTTATATCTTAATTTATTTTCTAAATGCATAGACAGATTGAAGTATCAGCTACATAAATATGGGAATGGACACAGGTATATTTATACTACTATGTACCACTATTAAGATCTCAATCATCATGTACTTCAGGTTTATGTATATTTGATGCAGCATGCATTTTGGCTGTTACATCTTTGAAACTTGGTTTCTGATTGTGAATGATTTCATGTTGTCTCATCACGTCTTTCACTAATTTTTTCGTTCAAATAGAAGATCTTCATCTCTCGTAGATCTTGAATATAATGATGGACCATTCCGAGCTCTATGATGGTTAAACAACATATCATAGAAGAAAATGGCCAAATAAACGATTTTAGATAGCCACAGGGTTAATTTACTAAAAAAAATAGCAACAACCATGAGTAGAAGAAAATGTGATATTTTACACAAATGGAATTTTTTGTTGAAAGCTTGCATGTGATCATCTTTTGGAGCTCATATAAGATCACTTGGTTATAACAAATGCATGAGTTTCTTCCCAAAAGTAAATTGAATTTCTGAATTGCTAACTGCATATAAAAAGTCTTGACAGATAATTTTGCTCTCCACAGATTAATTTAAAAGAATTAAAAGTTTTTCTATTCTGACATTTCTTATCTGATATCTAAACTTTTTATGGGTTGCTAAATGAAATGGCAAAGATTATTACAGATGTAGTACAGTCTTCGAACATTTATATTTAACTAATAGTGTTGGCAAGACAACGTCTGAGATGTCAGATAAGCCATATATACTTCGATTGATATGATTTGATTTGATTTCCACCTGATTTTCCTAATTTTTATGTTATGTTGATTCTTTTCTACTTCTACAAACTGGTGTTAAGTTTCTTTTCACTTACAAACTCTCAATTCATCAACAATAAATGCAAACATAAATAAAGAGTCTCGATCATACAAAAAGGTGAGGCTGAGATTATCTTTGCTTTAATCATTTGCTTTACCCTAAAAGATTTTACCCATTCATGTAAGGTATGTGAGGATTTATAAACCTCTAAGCATCTACTGTTTTGTGTGATTTTAAAGTTTCTTTGGTAAAAACTTAGCCCAATGAACAAACAAAGATATAGAGAACTAGAAAGTTAATTCTTCTGTCTTTGCGTGTACAATTGTTTAGGTTAATGTTCATAGGGAAAGTTTCTTTCTCACGTGTTTACAACAATAATATGCGATCATATAAATTTCAAGAAAACATAGATGATGAAATAATGATCATAAACAAACTCTGCAGCAGACAGTGTCCTAAATTACTGTTTACTTAGAGCATCTGCACAGATATATTGAGAAGATCTTCCAGTTCAAACGGTTCTCATACTTAATTATTACGAAAACAATTCAAGATCATATGATACACAATTAAAATGAAAATGAAATGGAATTATTTTTGGACATCTATATATAATTGTACAACTAAGATAGTTTATTATTCAGGAAATAAGAAATTAAAACAATTACACGATTCTATGTTTTGGTGGAGAAGCTTTTCCATGATGTGCAACATAGTTAGGTTCAATCTTTTTATATTATGACAACTTTCATTTTTCCTTTTCTTCAGTGCATTCTTTTTCATGAAAAGTTGAAATGCATGAATGATATATATCATGAGTCATATTACACACTAAAACACTTCATTTGGTCCCAACATAATTTGGGTAAGTGCCATAGAGTTTTCAAATGGCCTACACACATTTGGTTGTCTTTCAAATTTGGAGTTTGATGGTGTTAAAATTTACAGGTTGAAATGGAAAATGAATAAGAAAACGAAACAAATACAAATGCAACTATCCATAGCTTTTTCTTTTTTCCAGTTATGCTATATCTAAAGAAAAATTAGTAGCCTTTACCTACTTTTTCTTCCATTTTCTTTCTACATAATTTCTTTTCATAACAATTTATTTATTTTCTCTTACATCACTAATCTTATTTGTCATTTTCTCCCACAAACTTTTCTAACTTTTCTTGTTTCTTCTTATTAGAGTACAACTACAAATGAGAATATCAAATCTCATATTAAGAGAAAAAACAAGATGAGCAATATATATAAATTAGAAAGACCAATAAATCTAATGAATAAAATTTTTTAGTCCAATGTAATGTTAAATTTTGATTAATTCATTTTTAATGAATTCACTTTTTTCTCCCTCCTGTATATACTTCATTTGCTCATTTTTAACTCATACATTCCTTTTTGAACAGATGAACTATATATTATCATTATTCGTCTTTAAAATCAAGCACCTATAATCCATTAAGCATAGATTTTTTCAAAAGAAAAAAAAAATCTACCTCTGAAATTCTTTTACAAAAGTCTAGATTTGTATTGTAGTTGACTGGAAAAAACCAACCCGTACCTTTTTAATAAAAATTACTCAATATATATTGCGTTTGAAAAACCAAGCATATCATCTTCTCTTGTTTTCTAGTTTTAATTTTTCCATAAAATGTAGACTTGGACTAATAACATTTGGAAGCTTTGAAGATATGTTAGAAGGCAGATAAGAATTGACGAATCGCTACACAGTTGTGTTGTCAGGTGCCAAGGTGGAAAAATTACTCCTCATCTTAATCCTTTGTTTTATTTTAGTTTAATAATTTTAACAATAACTTATCTTTAATATTAAATTAAAAGAAAAAGAAAAGATGAAAATAAAAATGAAAAAGTATTCCATTTTAAAAGTTTCAAGAATAATTTAATGATTTATCTATCTTTCTATATTCCTTATTAATTTCTCCTACTTGAACATGCAAGTTTTAAATTTTCACCTTTCAGAGTAAGAAGTATATGCAGTTCTTTTAATCCAACTCACCTTTTTCTTTATCTCTTTCTTCATTGGCTTCCTCTGTCCCTCTTTGCTCCTCTGTCTCTGTCTATGTATCTGTCCAGACAATTCCATTAGGTTATTTTTCAATTTTTCTAATTCTAGATATTATATTCTATTATTTAAGTAATGAAAGATTTTATCGTCTACTCATAACGTAATATTCTTTTAAAAAAATTATATTAATTAGAGATCAAATTCATTCATAATATATAAATAAGGTAAATTTCACTTTACTCATGAAATGAATTAGGTTTAATTTGACCCTGTTAATATGGTAGCAGAATTATTCAAAATATAACCTACTCAAAATGTGAATATATTATACCATTTCTTATTTAACTCCCTCAATTCTAAACCTCTACTTCTTTGATGACATATCTTAAACAAATATCTATATCACTCTTCCCTAACTAAAAATTCTAATTTGCATTATGATGTTTAATAATTCTTTTAATATTTTCCTTAGGTCACATCATTACTAACAAGTTTTTGGAAGGGGTCACATCTCTTGGTATATTCGTTCACACATCTCTTAAATGTGAAATATATTCATTCACACATCTCTTAAATGTGAAATATATTATTGTAAGAGTGCTAATTTGTCCATACTTGTGCTATATTTGGTTATAAGCTACTGCAAATGTGTTTATAAAAAAAAAATAAGTCATGGTTTTAGTGTTTAACCATATTTAAGATATTAGTCCCTCTAACTTAACAGATAAATTAGGATACAATAAAAACAAAACAAAAAAATCATTGTAAACAACATCATTAAAAAAGACCTATATATATTTAGACTTTCAAGACCAATAGGGTTGGGACTTAAACTTATAATCCCATGATAATTATACTTTCTCAATTAAGTGCTCAGTGTTAGGCTTAAAACTACATTTGTTAGTTATGGAACAATTATGCTTCCTTCTTTGGCCATACATACACAGCCCCTTATTTATAACATGTTGAGAACAGACTACAATATAGGTTCCTTTTTCACACATGGTGCTACCTTTTATGCCCATTCAATCAAAATTAATGGCCTCCCACAACTATTTTTTTCTCATATTAATTATAGGTCTAGATGAGTGTTTGTTTTGTCTGGAATTTTTTTAGAAAATTGAGAGTGTAGTGTTAACTACAGAAACTTTTATTATTATTTAAAGGACAAGAAATATTTTAACACCTCAAAAACATGCAATGATAATCAATTTTGAACAATAATTATGAATCTCATACAAATATTTTTTTTTTTGTCCAGTTTTGGATTTCTTATCCACTAAGTCATAGAGGAATCTTGTTCAGGATACTGTTGTGGTCCAAATATCTTTGTTCTCTTGTCATAACTCTGAGTTCTCTTGTTTAATTGTTTGTTTACCAAAAAAATACTTTTGATTATTTTACTTTAAAAATAATAAATGTCATGAATGGACTTTTTATCTCTTATAATGTTTGGAGAATTGAAAATTTTAGTTTTAAAAAATAAAATTTATTATAATTATTTTCTCTATATACATGAATCATTTAAGGATAAATTTTAAGAAAATACAATTACACGCAAATTTAATACTATTAACTAAATTAACAATTTTCATTATAAATATATAATTAATTGTCAGTATTTTACTTTTAAAGACTGAGGAAGTATATCTAATACACTAATCAATACCCTGATTTAGAAGGAAAAGTAAAGATGAAAACATGTACTGTTTTACGTTGATGTTTCTTTCTAAGTTTTTATCTGATTAGAAGAGGATAATTAATACTCTTTTGGGTACATATATATATATATATATATATATATATATATTGATCGGCAGGGTATAGTATTTATATGGGATTGTTAATCTTAATATGGGGTTGCCCTTGTTACAGGGTTTGGTGTTTGATTGGTTAGGGCTTTTGTTGGTTAGAAGGCTTTGAATTCATTTTCATTTGTCTTGTTTGTGAAACCCCCTCATATCCTTTTTCTTAATGAAGTGTAGGGCAGTTACTTGTAGGATAATGAAAAACCCTCATGCTTTGTCTTTTCTCCCCGTCGTCTTTGTTTTAATTCATCTGAAAAATTATAGTTAGGTCTCTCTAACCTATTGTAATATCAAGACAATAGACCTAAGCTACATATTTAACTAGTTAGTAATCTTTGTTCGTTTCATGTAATATATATATATATATATATGAAGATTATGAAATGGAATTTTTATATGTTTATAGTTTGCTTGTTCATGTGTAACCATTGAGACTCTGTTCAGATTCATTGCTTTTATTAGCTGCTTGTTCTTGTTTTTATATGCACTGTTGTAGCTTGAAGGTTAGTCGGAAAGCTTGTGTGTTCATTGTATACAAGTACCACCTAAGATTCACTAAGCACATATGTTTACAGATTTTCCATGGTGTAATTTACTGGTCTTATTGTAATCCTACAGGAGGAATAATGGACAGTAGAACTGGGTCGAAGGAATTAGGATACCACTGTGGTATATTTTTAAATGTTGAATACTTGTCATGCTCAAATTAAATATTGTTGTGAACTATAATTGTGTAAGATTTTTTGTTATTATTATTATTATTATTGTAAAAAGATAAGTTTATGAAAATTCATATAAATGTAAAAAATTATATTAGGAGGAGAGGATTACTTTTGATATTTATAAAAAGGTTAAAGCATTCTATTTGTGCTTCTATTTATTATATTTTTTATTATTAACAAAAAGAATAAAATGTAAATTCGGTATATTTTTAAGATTTGGATTGTATTCTAGTCATTTTAATTTAACCTCTGTTTAAATAATAATCATAATATTAATAATAATAATAAAAACAATGTTTTAATTAATAAACATAATATTTTTAGTCTATTTAAAAAAAAAAAAAAAAAAAAAAAAATAATATTTTATTTATAAAATTATTTAATTTTTTTTTTTTTAAAATATATAATATTATTTTTTATTTT
>Ga0099824_1002028_pt1 | contig 29348 bp, 15 predicted proteins | sample SiratrowhiteBW_FD_76837 | JGI IMG/M metagenome (GOLD analysis project Ga0099824, IMG submission 76837) | Root nodule microbial communities of legume samples collected from California, USA - Siratro white BW | ecosystem: Host-associated > Plants > Roots > Nodule | place: USA: California... | reverse complement strand
TCTTTTTTTTCAATTTTTTTTCTTTTTTTTTTTTTTTTTTTCTTTAATATTTAATTTTTTTTTTCCTTTTTTTTTTTTTTTGAGAATATCATGCTTCTTGACCCTTTTACTTTTTGAAATTTATTTGTATGGAAGGAGAAATCAGGTCTAATCATGAAACATCTCATGAATTATCTATATAATCTATGATCTTAGGAGGAAGATTCTTCCTTTGTTTCTAAATCTTAAGACATTTTGTTGGAGCACCTTTCAAAATCACAATGTACTCTTTTAAGGATAACTTATCCAGATTATTGGATACATATAAGGTTGTTTGTTGATATGTCCATGATAAAAGAAGACTCCTTCCAATCTCAAATGAAATCATCAAATAATTGACCCATAACTCAAGTTAAAGATGAACAAAATATAATATATTATATTATTCTTTGTCAACCTTTTCTAAATTTTTTATTATTTATAACTCTTTAATCTTTTTATATCCTCGTCTAATTTTATGAGACTTTTTGTTTTTTATTCACAATATTTCTTTTTTATTCATATTAAAAATTATGTTATAAATATTTATTACTACAAAATTTATAATATTTTATTATTTTAAATTAGACGTGAATATATCATGTTGGAATCATCATACATATTAAACTTTGAAATTTATATTCAGATTATAATTTTCTAATTATATTAATATTTTAAATACGTTCACTCAATTAAAATTAAGAATCTATTTCTAGTTAATTAAAAGAACTTTGAAAATATGAGATACCCAATATAAAAAAACTTTAATTGCTGATAAGATTTATGCAAATTTTTATAAAGTTTTTGAACTAATTCCCAAAATTATCGATTGTCAACTATATGTATATATAATCATTCCATAATTTGATGAAATTCTGTATATACATTCCATTGAAAATAAAGATGATATTTGCATAAGTAGTGGCTGAGTGGGTGTCAAAATGAACACCCACAAAAAGAAAGAATTAACGTGGGACCTCTATGAGAATAAATATCACAAGACAGAATACTAAGTTTGTTGGGACCCTAATGAACTTTGACTGGGAAAAAAGGAATTGCAGCTTTCTGAATTTGGGACCATTTGATTGCTAATTTTTGAAAATTCAATCAAATTTAGGTGTGGAAAGTTGCTTCCTCCTGCTTTAACTAATTCCCTTTTTGCCAAGAAATCAAAATTTTGGTTCACCTTCACTTCAAAGTCAATGATGCTTCACAAACTTTTGGAAGCATTCAAGGATATGGCAAATCTAAACTCTTCAAAAGAAATTTAAAATTTGAGGATATGACCCAAGAATCAAGTTTGTTTTTAAAGAGAAAGAAGACCAATGTCACCAATTAAAAGATGCCCTTTAAAGTGTGGCATTTCATTACAATGCCTCAATGAACCAAAATAGCTACCCATGGTTTTAAATGATTGAAAATATCATTGCTTGCTTTAAATAATGCGGTTTTAAGCTTCCAACGTGTATGCCAAAGTAGCTTTTAGTCTAAACTCATTAAAGATTAAACTCTTTTCTTTTAATATGAGTTACACTTCTTTTAGCTTTATTTATCTGAAAAGAATTTCTTCCGATAAAATATTTTCAACAAATTATAATAATATTCAACGTATTTAATTTATCAAAGTTCCGGGTTGTTTCTCCTAGTTGAGGGCACTTCTAGATAAAAACTTTTATAAGAAAAAATAAAATAAAAACTTAATCCTTTTCATAAGTTAAAATTAATTTATGTGTGAGTTAATTTGCAGAAATTATTATATAATAATTTCTTTAAGTTCTTGTTTTTAAACTCATTTCAATTTATAAACATTTTTTTCATACTTTCCCTTTTTATATATAAATTAACCCTTACTTATATTAGAAGTATGTGTAGTGCTTCTTCCTGGCAAATGTTATTTTGGGCCCTGGCTCAAGGGGTAACCTAATCTGTAACTAAAGAATATTTATTTTGCACAAAATTAAAGACAACAAAAAGGAGTTTCTTTGATTTTGGAGTGCATATTTAAAATACATGCAAGTGAAAGAAAATATAATACAAGTAGAGATATAAATAGTTGTATATAGTATTACATATAGTGTTGATTATTTTTTTGTTATTATAATGATAAAATTGATGTTTAAATGTATTCATTGTCACTGAACCAACATTAACGAGAAAACCATAATTTTCCATTCAAAGTTTTCACAATGTTATATTTGTTGTTTAATCTAGTCCGGAGTGATTCTTCCTGCACCTCCGTGACGACTTCCTGCACCTCCATAGTTTTCCAAAATTCCCATTTTGAACATAATAAAAAGACTAAAATATCCTTCGTCTACAATTCATATTGTAAAAATTTTGAAATACATTGCGGGTTCTACAACCCGCAATGTAAAAAATTTTGAAACATATTGGGGGTTGTACAACCCGCAATTCAAAAAAATTTCAAAAATGAATTGCGGGTTGTACAACCCGTAATGTGTTTCAAAATTTTTTACATTGCGGATTGTAGAACCTGTAATGCGTTTTTTCAAATTTTTACATTACGGGTTCTACAACCCGCAATGCATTTAAAAAAATTTGTATTGCGGGTTCTACAACCCGCAATGCATTTAAAATTTCTTTTGTCAACTCGAAAAAAAAATAATTTATTTTTATAAATACTAAAAATTATTTATAAAAATATTTTTTTTTTACTTTTTATTATAAGAAAAAGTAAAATTATGTTAAAAACAAATATTACAAAAATTTGTGGCCTTGACCAGGATCTGGAAACCTTTACTGCGTAAGACTAAGGTGATAACCACTACATCATAGAAGATTGCTGGTTGTACAACTCGCAAAACAAAACAATTTATAAATACATTGCAGGTTACAAAATTTTTTTAAATGTATTAACCGGCAATGTAAAAATTTTTTAAACACATTGCGGGTTATACAACCCGCAATTCATTTTTGAAATTTTTTTGAATTGCGGGTTGTACAACCCACAATGTGTTTCAAAATTTTTACACTATGGGTTATAGATTAAGGACATTTTGGTCTTTTCATTATGTCCAAAATGGGAATTTTGAAAAACTATGAAGGTGCAGGAAGTCGTCATGGAGGTGCAGGAAGAATCAGTAGCCCGTAGTCTCTGGCCCAGTAAGATATCTCTAGCCCAAAAGAGAATCGGAGCACACAAAGTGGGGTGTTGCGTTCTACATCCCTGTTTTTAAAGCTGCACCCCCATGAGGGGAGGAAAATGACAAAATTATCCCTAAAAAAATACATTCAGGTATTACAAATATATAACCCAAAATGTATTAATACATTGTAAATTGTATAATTCAGCATATTTTTTCTAAACTTCAAAACACCTCTTAGTATAATTTTTAATATATTAATACATTTCCAATTATATATTTTGATATTTAGAAACTATTAGTTATCAAATGAAATAGGTGTTAATTATGACTAAAATAGTTATCAAATTAGATTTTGATTATTAAATAACTGTAAAATAAAAGTAAAAGTAATGATTGAATTTAGTGACCAATTAAGTCAAGATAATGATATTTAACATTAGTTACTAAAATTTTAGTGACTTATACCATTAAATTCTAAATTAGTCTCTAACTTAATTAGATACCTATTTAGAATTAATGGTATAATATTTTTAGATTTATACAGTAACTTTTATCAAGGTAATACATTTTAAAATTATAATACCATTTCAGAATTAATTTTTTATTTTGTATTCTAAATTGTAAGTTCTGAAATTGAACTACAAAAATAAAAAATATTCTAAACTATATTTTAAAACATAAAAAAATATATTTTAAATTACACAATTAAAAATATAAATATATATTAAATTGTATAATTTAAAATACAAAATTTAAGAAGATAGAATTGAAATTTTAATTTATATGGAGTGCATTTCTATAAACATGGACTGGAAAATGCAACGCTACACACATTATTATGATTTATGACTAGGTCCGTCATTCAAAGTTATAAATATTGAGCTCTGTTTTAAGGTAGAATTTTGCATTTTCTATTATATATATATATATATATATATATATATTTTAAAAAAATAGACTTATAAATATTTTTTTTATGTATCCATACGCTTGGTCGACATTTGAATTTTTCTCAAAAAGAATTATTTAAAACAAAAAAATAATAAAATAAAAGTAGAAGAAAAACGATTATATTTGTTTCGGTCACTTCTTTTGCCAACAAGATTTTTTTGTGTTTCCATACATTTGTTCCAATTTCATCCATATATCACCATACAAATATCCATACTTAAAAACAGAAAAAATGATATGTTTTATCCTGGATTTAACATGTGTTTTTTTTTCCAGAAAAAAAATCTATAACTTGATCAGCCCACACTTTGTTAAGGTATAATAGAATTTCAATCTTTACAACCAACATATTTCACAAATAATTTTATTTTATTTTTCTAATTAAAAAATTTTCTTCACAAAACAAGAGTGGTATAACTTTTGTTTAAACATATAGCGAAATTCATTTTCAAGACTCTTTTAAAACTTGAAGTTCTTTTTAAAACTCTTTTAAGACTTGAAAAATTGTATGCAATATTGATACAAAATTTCATTATAACACAATCAAAAGAAGATAAGCAAAAAAAGATGACACCAAAGATTTTATACTCGTTCAGATCAACAAGATCATACATCCAATCTTAACAAATTAAACTCAAAATTGTTGGTTCAATTAAGTTCAAAAATTATTACAATAAAATTAACTCTTGAACACTTTCAAGAAGAAATAAATAAACAAACGTTGACACCAAAAAGATATCAATCCTATCAACTCTTTTGAACACAAGAAGATATATGTCTTATCAACTATTGATCACCAAGAACCAAACATTGGAACAATCCAATTACAACAACAAAGAAACATAAAGAAAAATATTAAGAATGTTCATAATGAAAGCACACAAGATTCGGCAATGCACAAACTTTCATCATCAAAACATCTTCACTAGAGCTTTCAGGCTTTCTTCAAGACCAACATCTTGCTATATTGATTTTCTGTGTGCTATCTTTATTAGTCTATATTCCACAATTAATTACATTCATTTTTTAGTTACTTATTTTCAAAAGAGTTTAAGAAGGTGTTAATCTTTTTCAAGAAATTTTTAAAAACAATTCTCCTATTCTTGGTTTAGCTTAACCTCAAATTCTTTTACAACAAACTTCTTAATCTTGATCATGTTTGTCATTTTTCTTTCTTCAAGACAAAAACAAATAAAGGGAATGAATATTAATCAGTAATCAATGACCAACGACCAACGAATGTGGAATAAATCAAAATCGGATATATTTATTAAGAAGTTCACACAAAAACAAGTAAGACCATAGATTGTTATACTCAAAACACAAAAATACGTAAGGAAAGACAAACACACAAAATGATAAGAAATGACTATATATTCATTAATCAGTTCTTAATAAACACATATGAGCCAAATACATTGATTAACAAAGTTACATAATACATATACTCAAATTAGAAAGAACAAATTATTAACAAAGTTACATAATACATATACTCAAATTAGAAAGAACAAATTATTAACAAAGTTACATGATACATAAACTCAAATTATAAAAAACAAATTACAAGAATAAAAATAAAATAAAACATGTATGAACCACTCACTTGAGAATGTTAGTAAGACCACACTGTATATAGGTTAGTTAGAGCATAACTGACTTAATAATAAAATAATAAAATATTTTAACTAATTAACAAAATAATAATATAATAATAACTAACAAATGTATGCTTAAGATAACTCTATAAACGCTCTATGAAAACATTGTGTATTAGACCGACAACTAAATTGATTTTAAAAATATGAAAATAGACAGAAAACATATTTAACATATTTGACTAGTATATTATTTTAAGTTGAAAGAAATACATGAACTTATTTATTATGGAAAAATTTGAAGGCATTAATACAATTTGAATGACTTATAAAAAAACTATCTATTTGTATAAAGTTTTGTTAGGGTCACATAATGAAACATCCTACACTCAAAATTAGATAAAGGAAAAAAGACATTAACTCCTAAGAAGGCATTTATATATATATATGAAATCATCATTATTGATGGAAGGTTTATTTTATATCCTATTCTTGTTGGAGCACTGATACATAGGTTGAAGGATTTAAAAGGCTTTTCAAGACATCCTTCTAAGTATATTTAGACGCATAAAAATTAATTTCACAAAGAACCCACTTGTAAACCTATCTTTTGTTTTTCTCGTGAGAGTGTTAGGTATCAATTTTTTGATGCTCTCTAAAAAAAAAGTTTTTCATCTCCACCCTCCTTGAGTAATGACCATGACAATGACAGGATTTACTTCCATTATTGGAAGAACTTCCACGAGAAAAATATTAGAAGAGAAAGATGAATGGACTAAACTTCCATCCGTCACCCTTAGTAGAAAAAGGTGGATGTGTTACATGAAATATTTTACATTGAGTTTTACTAGCTTTTTTTTATAATAATATAGTTATAAACAAAACTTATATAATTCCAAAATCAATTTTTATCAACATCAAAATTTAAAATCAATTTTGCTAAACCTAAACATGTACTCAACCGTTATGTTCAATTAAATTTTCAATATCATTCAACATGTCACCTAAAAGGATATACAAATCCTTGCAACATATGTTGTGTTCTCATTGTTGCATGAGGTGTGGTGTGCTCTCTTCTGCATCTTCTAACATCGAATGAGGAAAATAACTGGGAAGATTCATTACATTGTCACCACTAACATAAACTACTCGAAAAATGTCATACTTCATTTCAGTAGAGAATCGTTCAAGATAAGGCATCATCCACTTTCTATGGTCCGGGTGGAGAATCCATGAGTAACAAAATTGTAGGGACTGCCACACATGAATGCATACCACACTTGGTAAGCATTGGCCTTTCATACAAAGGCCAGAAGTTATGCCATCTATTTTGGAAAAACGAGACCTAAAAATTGCTAGTGCTGCATAGGAAAGGTCATTAAGGTCCCTTGTAGTTGTCACTACCCAGTCCATGGAGATTATGTCACCAGTGCTGAACTTCACAGTTAAAGAACCATCTCTTGATTCTCCAGCATATGCCTCAAGGAAATTATGTTCAACTATGACTGCCATTCTTGTTACATTACTGGCTAGCAATGATTGCTGTAAAGGGAATTGCAAACACAAAAATTTAGAACATTTTATTAGAGATATAGTATAGTAATATGGACAAAATAATTTGTATATATGATTGAGACAGAACTCTTGCACCATGTACAAACTTTTAATATTGAAAAAAAGTTCAAATCTAAATTATAAAACATGTTCTAGTTAATCAGATAACAAATAAATACTTATATGTTGGTCTAACTCAAGTATTAATACATCTTCATTTCTGTGTGAAAAAATTAACCTTACATGAAGTTTGAATGCTTGACATACATTATAAGTTTTAGATATTGTCATACAAAGAAAATAGAAAATCAATCTATAACTTAATTTTCCATCATGCCTCTTATTTTCACCAACACTAATTAACTTATCTATAAACTAGTTTTAACAATTCTTATGTGATTTTATTTTTTTTAATTTATGTATAAGGTAATTTTAAGTCATGAAATAAATTATTATTTTTTTATCCTTTTCACTATAAAAATATTTATGGAGAGATTTTTTAAACAAGAACAAGACATGTGAGCTGGACTTATTGTCTCAAAAATAATATTAATTTAGTTATTAGAAGATATAAATTTAAATAGATGAAGAATATTAAAAGTTGCGACTTTAAAATTTTTTTATATCTCTTTTATATTTATTTTGAAGATAATCATGTGTTGACATTCTTGTTAATTTTTAGTTTTAAAATTGAAAAAAACAAATTTTAAGTAATTTAATGTTTATTAGTTAGAATTTCGTCGTAATATGTATTAACCTCCTAATTTTCACTTTTTTTTTTTAGTTTATTGTGAGAATGTGATGTTTTTGGTTTAAGCATAAGTTTGGTTTGGCCGTCGTATTTTTTTTTATTTTTTTTATTTTTTTTATATGCAGCTTTTCATGTGATGAAAATAATTATTGCACAAGGTTCATATGCATGTGAATTTATATATATGAAAAAAAACAGATTTAAATGAGCACCTAAAGTTTAATGATTATAAATATATATTTTTCTCTATTTAATTTTTTTTATTAGCTTTATCTAACATTTTATTCCAAGATTGTTCCTCATATCAAGAGAGTGTGCTCATCCTAACTAAATGGGATACAAGATTTTCATCTTAAAATAGTATTAAAAAGAAATCAGAATGGGATAAATTTTTTAGGTATTGTTCAAAACGAATAAAAAAAATTTGATTATGAAGATGGACAAATTGGATCAGGGTAACATAATTTTTACATGAAAAAAATCATGTCAATAAGACACGATTTTTATTGACAAAATCTTTTGTGCAAGAAAGAAATTGTGAGAAGTAAATATGATTTTTTTTATTAATCTGAAAATTATTAATAGTACACATGATTTCATTTAACTGATCAAGTGAATCATGTTTATAAAAATAAATTTAGTGCTGTTGAAAATGTTTCTCCGAAAATTGATTTCAGTGATGTGTGAGCCATTTCAGATACGCTTCATCTTCCTTTTATTTCTTCAAATATATATAAACAGTCCAAAGAAATATAAATTTATATGTCAACAAATATTTGTAATTTATTATATTGTACATCAAATTTTCTGAATGCAGTAAAGAGAAAAAGAAAAAAATGAAGTTCGAAAATGACTCACGCACACTAAAATTGACTTTGAGAGACTATTTCAAAACACTAAACTCGACTTCTAAAAATTACTCGATAAAAAAAAAAAAAACTAAACTGCTTTGAAAGGTAACACATATATATATAGTATACAACTTTTTCAGTACTGTTCGAAAGGTAACATATACACATAATGGGATTAATAATATCACTATGTGGCAAATGCATAAACCACATAATCTCCAGATGTTGGTGTTGTGTCATAGCTCAGAAGCTACTAGGCAAAGGTTACGACTTTTTAGATTACTTGGTGATCATTACTTTCTAGTAGTATTTTATTTTTGTTCCAATAATTTTTTATTTTATAAAAATATACACACTTAATTGTGGTTCACATATGTAATTACTTTTTGTTGAGCACCATAATTCTCTAGTTTCTATATAGATTACTATGGAACAAAACTTACATAATACAGTGCCACATAATTGGTGTTTCTCTGCAATTAAATTTGGAGTTTTATTTCAATAACATACATTTTATTAAATATATGGTATGTTGAAAGGGAAACTCCACACATGATTGACTAATATTAACACCACTTATTTTTTTTTTCTGTCGTGTCTTTAAAGTCTATTTCAGCACTCCAAAAACAAAGTAAGAAACCAATAGTTAGGGATCAAACTTACAAGATTTTCTGTCAACTTGTCTTTTTCATTACTAGGCCGTTTCTGCCATGCTCCATACCATATGATCTGATTACAGAACATGACATTTTAACACAGTTCAGAAAAAGAAAAGAGACAGTGAAGGATGATATGCACTGTGGGGGACAAGAACTAGCACTGACACGTAACAACATATGTACCATGTAACAGAGTAATTTATGGTGATGCATTCACTAAAAAAAAAGGAGAGTGGTCTTGCATTATTGCACCTGAAATGAATGATCCTAATTTGAAAATATCTAATGGGTTCACAGTCTTGTTCCAAGAACTTTCACCTAAATATTATGTAGAGTTAAAGTATTTTATTTTAGGATCTCTCAATTTTAAACCTACCTCAAATTTAAGTTAAATAAGGTTTTTATTTATTTATAAATTATGGAATGATTTTCGATATAAGATTTTCGATATAACTCTTTATATCAAGATTGTCTAACTTATATTGAAATTATATATTTATATATTTATAATACTTTATAATAAACTACACAATAAGTTTATCAAATCTTATTAAATTAATAATTTTAATATTATTTTAAAAAATAAATTTTAAATCTAACTTAATTTTAAAAAACTCACTTATTTTACCAAACTAATTTATGAAACAAAGTTTATAATGTTTATAAACTATAAAATGACCTTATTTATTAAATATGGAATCTTGTGTTTCTAACTTTTGGAAAATAATTTCAGATAAATTACCAAATCATAAATACTTTTAACACAACTTTTTTAAGCTATATATCTAATTATAACACTACAGCATATTTGTATCAATTTTTCCATAAACATTTCAATGAAAAAAAAAATAGAAAAAAAATGATGAGATAAAATTCTCCGTGAACTAAAATTAACTTCACAAAACAAAAGAAAAACAAATGAATTTCACAGATTAATCAACAGAATTCCAAGTTTATGTAGAATTCAGAAAAGAAAAGAAAAGGCACACACCAGAGAGTTGAGAGTATAAAACAAGAAAAAGGAAAGAAGAACTTACCTTATTGCCATGTATGCTCCTAAATATAGAGCTTTGTACACAACCAAGATTCTCACTGAGTAAGGAAAAGTGTTGTAGTCCATGAACAAGATGCTCAACAATTACCACAGTTGGCTTGAATACATAAAAACTTATGTCCAAATTTTTGTTGTTAAAATCCACAGAGCATGTCTTCATCCTTTTCTTTACAACTCTTCCCTTCTGTCTATGTTTCGTTGGAAAGAAAGCTACAAATACTATTTTTTGTCTGAAATTTGTCAAACATAAGTCGTGAAGCACAACACACGCATGCTCAAAACTTCGTAAATAGCAAGGTTGCTTCCGAGAATTGTTCCAAAATTTGAATTTTGAGTAGCAATTCACTTGGCAATTTCCTTTTGCTTTGCCAGAAACGACCAAATATATTTAAATAAAGGTGAGTTGGAACTTGGAATTTTACGTTCACAAATGTTTGACTCATTCATATTCATATGCTTACATTATTGTACCAAACCACATGTTTTAACCTCTAACTAGAGATGTTTTTAACATTCTTGCCATTGTTTATTGCTTTTGATTAGTTAACTTTAATTTAAGGGTGCTTCATGTAAGAGTAAATATTAGAATCTGTTAAGAGTTCCATTGTCTATTAAATTAAATTAAATATTCAAGAAAAAATTTGTTATCTATGATACTCTTATATTCAAATTAAATAGAATAATCTCTTCTAAAAGATTTATGTGATCTCTACAATTTTTTCCTAATTTATTTAGCAGTGTTTTTTTAATAGTGTACCTCACGTAAAATAAAGTTAATTACATCTTGAGTTAGAAAAATAATTGAAATGAGTAACACCTTTATGAATAAACATTTAGGTTTTTTTTTTTTATTCTTTAATGATAAGTGTTTATACTTATATTAACTAATTTTAAACATATGTCAATGTATAATTTATTGCTAGCGTGAAATACTTTAAAATATCAACAAATTTAAATTATAGCTTTCTAATTTTAAACTTAAAAGTGATCGCTTTTAATATTTGAAAAGCTCATGTTATAAGAGTATTAAACGACTAATATGTATGTCAATTAATTTATTTTGATTTGATACGAAATATTTACTATTTTTATGTGAAGAAATATGTTTCTTTCGAGACATTAAAGCCAGGTTGTACAAAATGGATAATCTGATCCCATTGGAAGCATCTCGAAAGATCAACTGAAAAAAAAATAGTAATATAAAAAAAATAATTTCAATTTTTAGATTTATTAATCTGAGATATAAAATCTAACACAGGTATATGTTTTTAATAAAATATTTTTATTTTATTTTTTAATTATTTTTAAAAGCATATATCAAAAGTATTATGGCCCAATTGGACCAACATACCCTTTCGCTCAAATTTTACAAATTATTGAATAATAAAAGTATGTATTTTAAAAAAATTAAAATAACATAAATAAAATTAGTTTCAAAATAAAATCATTTGACATATAAATTATGTCACATTGAATATGTTTCAATAAAATAATATTATTTTGAACTTTTTAAACATTGCAATTATCATTTTAAAAATTAATTACTTTGTATGTTAATTTGATATGTAATATAATAATATTATTTTCAATTTCTTAAAAATGTAATTATTATTTTTTAAAGCATATACTGTCTAAGTCTATTCAGGTTATGTACTATACAAAGCAAGTAAAAAAAATTAATTCACTTAGATATTCTACTCATTTTATACATTATTTGGTCATTCATTCAAGTTAACCAACTTAATTAAATGTTAGTGGTCAAATCGAGATTGAAGGCATAATGTCGGTTCAGGCAAGACTGCAATTGTTAAAAAAAGTATATTCTGAAAAAAAATTGATATTTCATTAAAAAATTACATACATTTAGCATTTAAAAAACATTTTAACATTTGATGTATTTAGTAATTAAGAAAATAACATAAACTATTGAAAGAGAAACGGAAGCAGAAGAAAGTCCATGGAAAAGAAGAATCCGAAGACCATAGAGAGCTTTCAAAGAATGTAAAGCTGTAACACGTTTAGGAGTTGGTGAGCATTCTCACGTGTTTAACGTCATACCATCCAAATTCAGTCAACACGCATGTTTGACCACACATTCTAGCCTATTTTCAAACTATTTTCCATGTGCACACTTCTCACTCTTAAGAATTCATTTCAGGTTTTCCAAGGTTATAAATATCAAGTTTTATTTTAGTTTCTCTAAAAACTACCAAACTACTCATGCATAAGTTGTCGAATCTCATTGTTCAAAGTTTTCAATCTTTATCTACTTAGTCTTCTTTGAAATCTAACATTGTTATTCTTTGTCATGGTTTATTATTGTTTTTATTTTTTTTAAGCTCTTTTTCTCTTTCTTCAACAACTTTTTATCTTATCAAGTTAGACATTTATGCTCTTTATTAGTTTAATTCAGTTTTTTTTTTTAACTTTTATGTTGGATTTATTTTATTGTATTTCATCCATTAGATTTAATTTACTCTAATAATAAATATAATAAATGCTTCAAACTTAAATTCTAAACACGTTCAGCTTATTATTGTGTACATATACAAATTAATAAATGCGAAATTGGGAGTAATTATCAACATGTTCCCTCACTACAAAGATTGACAATGAAATTGAAATGTCTCCACGGTCTAAATGTCACATGTTTATATATAAGGATTAAATAGGTTTTTCAATTTTATACAACTATTTTAAATTATCTCAATTTAATTTATTTTTTAAAATAAGTAATTATAGTTTTTTATGTCAAATTTATGATGAAAACATTATTATAATAATATATTATATTTGTTACTTCTATTACATATTATTTCTGCTAACAATCATTTTGATTTATAACATATTATTCTTTATTTATGTCACACTGTAATATTTATTGGACTGTTATTATTATTACCTCATTATCATCAATTTAATTAAAAAACTATGATAAACCTTTTTAATTAAAAACATTCAAATAATACAATAAAATTGAAATAATTATAATACAAAGCCAAACAAGATTATTTAACCTTTTGCACACGATAATAAAACAACTATAGTTAAAACGAGGTAGATGACAAATGAACTAGATTATGTGAATATTATTTGAATATATTCTAATTTTGACGAAGAATTTTTATATTATCTGGATAAAAGAATAAGTAATTTTGTTCCCACACTTAATCTATTTTCACATATGTCTCAATAGACATTCTCATCCTCATATTTATTTTAATTTATTTGCTAATTTTAAAATTTATATAAATGTTTATGTTTACTTTATAATTTATTTTTAAATCATACATTTAGTTATTTTTAATTTTTTTATAATTACTTGACTTTTATTTTATTGTTATTTAAAATTTTATTTAATATTTATATAATTATAATTATTTAACATTTAAAAAATACATATCCTTTTTTACATTTAAGTATTTAAATATTTGATAATATCATATTTTATTTACCTTTCTATATCTTACGAATTTTAGTTTTAATAATAAGAATCATATCTTCCGTAAATCGAGGTAGCCTCTTCTTTCTCATCAACCATACTGAATTCCTGTCTACTTTGTTTTCAGCAGCATCGAGGCAAAGACTACGTTCTTGGTATACAACTTTAGAAAAATTAATTAGAGAAACAGGAAATCGTCCGTATAAAACTAAAAATCTCTTATATTTTGGCTACAAACATTCATTCTTTGGATATGTATGGTAGGGGAGCATGATAATCTTAAAAGATTATCAGTTTTCTTAAACCTAACTGAGATCAACATGTTGCACCTTGATCTTTCTACGACTTTCTTTACACTGTTGCGATCACATTCTTAATCTCCAAGAACACCACTCAGTCACCACACTCACATATATAATGGTGAAAAACAATGAAGAATCAATCACAAGTCAAAATTCTCACAGAAAATTCTCAAGAAGAAAGGGTTCCTCTCGATAATTGCCAACAATATTTGCTCTCTCTTAATCCTCACAGGCTTAGATTCGAATGAGTTTTAATATGTTAACAATCACTCACAATATGAAAGAATTGTATACTTGATAGAATGTATGTTACAGAAAACAATATAACAGACAGCCTTTCTTACATAGCTAGTAACAAACTTTTAAACTTCGAATTTTCAACATATTTATCAATGCTACTATTTATGAGACATAGATTCAAGTTTGAGTATTACCTAACTATAAGTTTATGGGCACTCTCAAGCCGTCGTGAGCAAGTTGCACCGATAGTCCTTCCCTAAGCACAATTACAGAAGAATCAACAGTGTAATATGCTAATATCCATAACATACTTCCACCAAGTACAAACTACAGAGATAAATAGTTAGACAAAATTCACACGGTATTCTTAATGAGTGTTATGAATCAAAATATCACCAATTACATTTTTTATTAGTTTCTTTTGCAATTTTGACAAATGGAAAGAAGTATACTACCTTTGGGACCACTCCATTAAAAACTCATTGTCCTTGTGGTAATCAAACTCGTGAGTCATTCCAACCAATAAGGTTTTCTTTGGACACAACCTCTTCACAGTTTCGAGGGCCTGTAAAATTACAAACAACGAGATTTCTCCATCGGGGACATAATTATCAAATTTCAACTTAACTAATTGGCATTAGGTGTGTCAAAACGAGCTCAAACCCTTGAGCCAACTTGGCTAACCACAGGTTTGGACCGAGAGATTTAAATGTGAGCTAAATTGAACCTGGTTCACCTAGCCCGCGAGTTAAACAAGCTTGAGATTGAAGGTGGGTTGACCCATAACCTACCAATAGCAACCCTTTATAATTTTTTTAATTATACTTATTTACTACTTTTAATTATGTAGGTTGACATTTAGTTTTTCTAAGACTAGAATGTTGTTCAATAGTATTTAAATGATTTAGATGCTTAATTTATTTGTTTTCCAATTATATAAGTTAACACTTCTTTTATATTATCACTTCCTAATTGTAATTAATGTTTAATGAAATAAGTGAACATCCTTGTTGTACTACTATAAACAGGTGGGTCGAGTCCATCCATTTTGATTGTACTACAATAAATATATGAAACAAATCGGAAGACTAAAATAAGCTCAAATGAGCCATCCCACCAACCCATAGTGAGCCGAGTTGGGTTAAAAAATTTCTAGCTCACCAAAAAAGTAAGTCAGTTAAATTGACTCATTTTTAGCTCAACCTATGATGAGTCAAACTGTGTAAGTCGGGTTGATTCTCTCTTAACACCCCTAATTGATTGCCCAACAAATATGATCCACACTCCAAGAATTGAAGTAGGCGATGTAAGACTTCCCAACATACCCGTCCATAGATGTCTGCCGGAATAGGCGAGTATCAAAATTGACAATTAGCAAGATGAGTTATATATTCTGATACCATGTCAGATTTCATCTTAAAATCAATTGACATTAAGTAAAGTTGTCCAACAAATATATCATCCGCACTCCAAAAATTGAAACAGACAATGTGAGACTTCTCAACAATAACAAGTCTAAACATAATTTTCTTTTAAAAAGAAAAACTAACCTGTGGAAGGCAAAAGTGAACATTGTGTGATCCGGTCTGTGGTAACATAAAGAGGAATTATCAAGAACAAAGCCACTATCTTTGAGAAAATGAAGAGGAAAAAGAAGTGAAAAATGAATTGAAAAATATGTATAAGAAAAGGTAAGATAGTATAATCAATCAAATAAGGTGAAGCTTCACAATCATTCTTACTTGCCAATATTAAAATATGAACCACAAAAACAAGTCCAAATGAAGTCAATCAAATGAGCATTTTTTAGAAAATTACAGAAAAGGAAATCCTGACATTATTTATCAAGAATGAACTAGCAATTTGATGGATCTGATGTGAGGAATCGATTGCTTGATCCAGGCCCAATTTGGTCCACTATATGAGGAGTATATTCTAGGAGGAAGAAGCCTTACACAGCCAGCAATGCATTTAGACAGGGGATGATAATTCTGGTAGTAGTGTCTAGTAGAGGATAACTGAAGTAGGAGATGAGACTTACACGAGGAGCATTCAGTCAATGCACTTGTGCAATGTTGGTAGTCAGTGTCTTTAAAAGGACTACCAATGGACTGGTAGTGTTTTGACCAACAAGAAAGTGGAACAAAGTGTTGTAAACTACAAACCCCCAAAACATTGGCTCGCAAGATGATAACATGATAGGAACTTAGGTATTATTGGATGCCTAAGTCTCATATATATAAGATGTTTGATAGAATATTTAAGAGTTTGATTCTAATCCCATAATATCTAGCTTATAAGGGTGGGTTCTCAAATGCTTGGTGCTCATCATGTACCCATTATTCCATTCTTGAATAATACAATTCATCCTTTCATTAATTCTTCCTCCTCTCTTAGCAACTCTCATTCCAGTTCCAACACTACGTTATCCATACGTTTTAAATAAGAGTTCTATTTCTTTGTATTTCTCTCTTAAAGCATTTTCCCTCCATGAATCTAAAGGCAATTATAGCAATGATAAGGATCAGAATCAAGTTCATCCAAAGATATAAGGACTAAAAACACATTTTTCCCAAAATTTTAATTGTTACATCCAATAGATTTTGTTACTGAAAAAAAAATTAACATAGATACAAACAGGATTATATTTTCAAATTATGGAAATTCTCAAGCGATCACAAATTTCAATGCATTTAGTTCAGTAAATGTGTGTTTAGTAATATATTAATGTTCTTCATTGATCGAGTTATTACACTAGTGAATAAGATGTTTCGCTTGTCTTATATTAGAAAATCAATGGAAAAGTTTACTCTAGGAAAAAAGACAGCTAAAACTTTTGTAGAACAACTTTTACACTACAACCACAGACAGACTGAGAGACCAATAACAATTGAAAATGCAAGCTCTGACCTTTTTCAATGAATCCAAAATAAGAAGATCCAATTGTCCAGCCCCATTTTTTGAAATTACTGTAGAAAAACGACATTTTGCTGTCAGAAAGCATACATCAGCATAGGGTTTTATAATGATGTATAAATGCTTCAAAAACTTCTAGATGTGCCAGCTGCCTTCCAACTGTTTCAATGAGACAAGGCTACAAATTCAAGGTATTTAGCAGCTCTATGGCTTGGTCTATCATTCAGTAAATAAACTTACTGCTTCTTCTGGACAATATATCATCATAAAGACATCGACGTTAATTTTTTAGGTCTGGAAATAAATTTTAGCTGGTCTTTGATGAGATGTATAAATCATATTGAAATACTTTCTTTACACAAGTAATTGTTTGGTATCTTCTTTAACCTTGTGGTTAGTATCACACTTTCCCTCTAATAGAGCATTGGGTATAGAAGGTAGAAGTAGTTGGTGATATAGAGAACACTAAGTTCCTCAATGAAGGAGAGCAGAAGCTTCCTCATCAACAAATAGCCAGGTAATAATCATCATAAAAGAAAACGAACTAAGGTATTCCTCAGTAGTCTTTAAAGGACAGTTAGAAAAGTTCTGAGCTTCTCATTTCAAAGTAATTGACAGATAAATAATAACTCATCTTATTGCACATGAATGATCCAACTTTAAAGTTTGGTGAAAAAAAAAAAAAAAAGCAGTTTTTTTTTTTTTTTTTTTTTCATAGTGGAAAAGTGAGACTAGAAAATGTAATAGCATAAAATGACCTATATACGAAGTAATGTTTATGAGAGATAGGACTAATGAAGTAGCACATATGTCCATGAAGGAAGAAATGACATCAAAACTCACCATACTCTGTACTAGCTGGAATTCGTGAAACATCAGAAATATAAGCCACCCTATCTTTATTACCAAAAAGGAAACCCAGACAGATATAATCCTCTCCATGCATTACCTACATCCAGAAATATAGTGCTTTAGTCCATTTAACGTAGAAGTGGTATTGCATTCCTACCATCAATGACAAAGTTAGCGGTAATTAACTGGCAAAGGAATCAATTTTAAGCCTGATGGAAAAAATGGTTGATTACAATCTTCAGCAATTATGTTCCAGCAAAACTGAGCTACCCTTCGTATTTCTTGCCCTTCTTTCTGTTTTTTCCAAACCAAATAAGGAAATACCGTCTCCATTCTGTTGCAAATGTGCAAACAAAAAATCAACTGTGTAGAACAAAATACATCCATAAAATCAAGTGAAAGGGGAATAATGCCAACATAAGATTTGTACTGCTATCAGAAATATTTTCAAAGCAAAAAACTGCGTTTATCAATATCATGTAACAAAACCAAAAGTGCATCTGGTGTGAGTGCTTCCTTAGAGTAGCTACTTTCTCACAGTAAAGCAAAATATAATTTCACATCACCAATGTACCCACTTGGGTGTTTAGTAAGCCAATTTTCTCCCAAACCTGGGATATTTGACCAGCTCACACCAAAGAAAAAGAGAAAGTTACCAGAGTTTACCTATCCATTGAGCGCTGAGATAAGTAAACTGGGGTGGGATCAATATCATTCGTGGGACTAAATGGCTGCACAGCACGTATATCATCCAATCCAAGGATTGCATCAGCATGGTCATGAGTCAAAACAATCTGCAATTCAAGCAAGAGTTAACAAATGCATTACACTAGGGAACTATCACCAAGTCAAAATATGGCACCTGACTGAACAAATACATAGTTAGATTCATATCGAATCTGAAATTTGAAAAGTTCAACCAAAAATAAGTATAGTAAACAAAGAAGGGAAGTTGAGTGACTGACAGAATCTACTCTGGGAATGCTATGGTAAACAAACCACCTAAGTACAGCCTCCCTGAAGGTCTTGCCAGCATCAATTAATATATATTTGTGAGTGGCATCGGTTTGAGAGTAATATTTGATTAACAGAGAGGTATTGCACCTGCAAAGCCAAGTCCATAATACATATAATGAAAGAGCACTACCAGTCTCTAGAATTGAGCTTAATTTCTACGAATTGTTACTGTGAAAAGTGCTACCCCATCTACCAATCAGTAATCACGGTTGAGAAAGCTTAAGACTTTATGGTAAAGTCAACATATTTATTATGATTGAATGAAGAGTAAACAAAAGGGTATATGATTAAAAGAGTAATAGCAAGAGTTGGTGTGAGATTGAGAGTGAAGAAGTGAGGTACCTGTAGTTAGGGTTGGAGTGAGGTGGGAGAGAGAGGGATTGAGTGCAAACAGGACAGGGAGGATCTGAAGGATCAATGAGGCAACTCATGGAGGGGACCGATCCCGAACTTCCCGTTCCCAGAAATATCAATGCCGATTCCGTTTCCATCGCCATTTGCCACAAGACAATGCAAACGGAAAAATGAAACTTTGGAGAAAAAACTACCAAACCGTTTTACTAGTGTGTAGTGTAGGAGGGAAGAGTCCAAGAAATACTCCTCCACCTTCCTAAGCTTTCTGCTTTTCCACTAAGAATTAAAGTCAAAATAGAAAGAGATTTCGATGTGGACCAAACTGATGACCAATTGAGATAAAGTAAGAAAACTTGGGCAGTTTATTATCTCTTAAGAAAATTTTAGGAGGGAGATAATGACTTACTTTTGAAGACAAGTAAAACATAATAACTTTCTAGATTACATTTTGAAAGACTTCATTTAAAAATAATCTTTAAAATTATAAAGTAAAGTTTAAACAAATTTTAATACAAAACAAAAATAAAATTATAATAAATAAATACAATATCAACTCTTAAACACATTTATGTTTTATTATTAGAACACTCTCAAATAATATTATCTTAGTCAACTCTTGATTACATAATAAATATTCACTAAAAATACTCTATCAACTCAAAATTAAAGTATCTACTAGAAACATTTCACTAAATGTAAATCATAATATAGTTTTCAACAACACAATATAACCTTTTGAATTTGTAAACATTGATAATCCAAAATAACTCAAATCTTCTTATGATATCACTTTTTACAATAGTATTAGGTTAAAAAAATGTAAATTAAAAGTTTTATTTATATAATTTAGAGATTGTTAATTAAGTATTTAATCAATTATTTCAAGTTGATTATTGATTATTCTCATTAAAATTTGAAAAAATAGTAAAAACACTTTTTGCTTTAACCAATTGTCATGTATTTATTGATTATTTTAGCTTTTCATATTTAGAAAACAAAGTTAATTAATTAGGCAGGATTTTTATCTGTTAATTCCTTAGAACATTTGAAAACAAATAATTCTACTTTCTAATTTTAATCCATTAACAAAATAAATAATCAATTATCCCATTCCAAAAATTCTCAAGAAAAGTTCAATTGATTATTTTAAACCTTAATCAATTAACATAGTCATAAAACATTTTCACATGTTTTTAAATTTTCAAAACAAATTTTCTTTTGATTAATGTTAATATAGGTTGTGTGTTGAAAATCTTATGAATATTTATATGAAATACTTTTACAAATATGAAACGAAAGTTAAAACACTTAATACATCTTCAACATCAACATCTTGAAACATTATCATTAAAACAACTTTACTTGAGACTTGATATTACTCTTCTAAGTCTAACATTTTAAACTTTATCATTGAGTTTCTATTATGATTGATTATATCATGAAGGTATAGTCTTTGCTTGTGATTACAAACAGTGAATAAAGAATTAGAGAATAAATAAATTCAAACTTTATAATTTAGTTTGTTACAAGTATAACAGGAAAAATGATAAAATAAGAAAAAGGAAAAGAAAATAGTGTTCTTCATCATATGTTTTTGAATTGTCTATATTTTGCGATTTAAATTCAGACCCCCCCTCCCCTCGTCCCTCCCCATTCTTTTTAGAGCCAACTGTAATTATAATTAATACCTAAAAAAGATGAAACTTATAAAATGTGTACGACCTATAGGGCTATAAACAACATAACTATCAAGTATAGACACCTCATTCTACGGTTAGATGACTTGATAGACGAACTTTATGGTAGTACCATTTTTTTAAAAATAGACTTAAAAAGTGAATACAACCAAATAAGGGTCAAAGAAAGTGATGAGTGGAAAACAACCTTGAAGACTAAGTTTGGATTGAATGAGCGACTTTTAATTCCTTTTAGATTAACAAACATGCATAGTACTTTAATAAAACTCATGCATCATGTTCTTAGACCTTTCATGGGAAAAATTGTTACAGTAGACTTTGATGATATTCATGTCTACAACATCACCATTCATAAACATGTGCATCATCTTGGAGTCATTTTTGAAACTTTAAGAAATAAAACACTCTTTGTAAATAACGAAAAATTGTTTTTGGAATGAGTAGTGTTAACTTCCTAGGCTTCATAATAAGTGATAAAGAGTTGATCAAGAGAAGATAAAGCTATAAGTGATTCGCATATCCCTACAAATGTTATTGAGGTAAGATCCTTTTATGGGTTAGCTAGTTTCTGTTGAACGTTTGTGAAATATTTTAACACACTTATTGTCCCCTTTAATGAGATTTTAAATAAAAATGTGTCTCTTCATTGAAAAAAAAAACAAGGGGAGGCTTTTGCAAATTTGAAAAAACATTTGACACATGCATCTATTTTGACTCTTCCAAAATTTTCAAAATATTTTGAAAAGAGTGTTATGCTTCAAATGTAGGAACATGGGTGGTTTTGACACAAGAAGTACACCCTATTGCCTATTTTAGTGAGAAATTAAAGGGTAATAATCTCAACTACTCCACCAATGATAAGGAACTTTTTGCCTTAGTCATGTCCTTATAAAATTGACACTATCTTTTATCAAAAAAATTTATAATCACGAGTTTCTTAAATATTTGAAAAGTCAATGCAAGCTTAATGAAAGACATGCCAAGTGGGTGGAGTACAATAAGCAATTCCCTTTTGTGATCAAACACTAGCAATGACAAAAGAATATTATAGTGGATACTTTATCAAGAAGACACATTGCTTGTAATTTTGGAAACAAAATTTTGGGCTTTAATCATTGTATCAAAATGATGATGATTTTTCCCAAGTTTTCAAGAATGTTCCAAAGGATCATACAAAGGGTTTTTCATACATGAGGGATTTCGTTTTAAAAATAAAAACATTTGCATACCTAAAGGATCTTTAAGGAAACTTCTCATCAAAGGAGCGCATGAGGGTGTACTAATGGGGTATTTTGATGTAAACAAGACTTTAGAAATTTTGAAAGAACATTTTTATTAGCCTCACTTACACAAACAAGTTTCAAAGTCTTGCAAAAAAAATGCAATGTTTCCAAGAAGCCCAAGTTTAAAGTCTTACCTCATGACTTGTACATACCTTTCCCAATCCCTAACATTCCTTGACAAGTTTTTCAACGAATTTTGTGCTTAGATTGTCAAGATTAAGGAATGAACATGACACCATTTTTGTGATTGTGGATAGATTTTATAAAATGACACATTTTATACCATGCCACAAAGTTAATGGTGCATGTCTTATTGCTAATTCATTCTTCAAAGAAGTGGTTAGATTACACAAGCTCTTTATAGTATTGTTTTTGACCAAGACTTTAGGTTTCTTAGTCACTTTTGGAGGATCTTGTGGGACAAGTTAAACACTAAACTTGTTTTCTCAATACAAATGGTCAAACAAAAGTGGTTAATAGAACTTTAAGTTAATTTCTGAGATGCATGATAACCATAAATCTCATAGAATGGGAAAACATATATCTCACATAGAGTTTGCATACAATAGATTAGTTCATTATACTACTTCTCACTCACCTTTTGAGATTGTTTATGGCTTTAATCCTCTTCACTTTTGTTCCCTTCGAACTCCACAAGATATGATGTCTAGTGATGCAAATGCAAGAGCAAAATCTATAAAAGAGTTACATGTCAAGGTCAAAAGTGAGATAGAGAGGAAGTTGGAGAAATATGCAAGAAATGCAAATAAGATAAGGAAATAGGTTATCTTCCAACCTAGAGATTGGGTTTGGGTTCATTGAAGAAAAAATAGATTTCTAAATCAAAGAAAATCTAAACTTTAGGCTAGAGGAGACTACCCTTTCCAAGTCCTAAAAATAATAAAGAATAGTGCATATCAATTGGATCTCCTTGAGGAGCATGGTGTGAGTCACAACTTCAATGTTTCTAATCCCTCTATGTGATACAAGACTTCTGAATTTGTAGACAAATTCCCTCCAAAAGAGAAAAGATGATATAAATAAAGATAAAAAAACACTGAAGGAAGAAAGAGGAGAGAAGCTTAAAGAAGTACAAACAATAAGCATAGAAAATAAAGACAAAGAAAAAGAAATAAAAGGAGATTCCAAGGAAGTTTGACTATAAAGAGACTTAAAACTTTGAAGGATGAGATAAAGGATTGTGCAGAAGTAGTCCTTAGATTTTAGAAGGAACTTGAGTAATAAGTACTTGATGGTTACAATTTGAGATATCATATTTCAAATTGTAGAGAGTTAGAATTGTCTATTCTAGCTTCTAAACTAGCACATGGCACTCATATAATCATATGAGTTAGTTTGACTCTTCCATTTGACTCTTCAAGTTTTCAAGACACACTTATGACTATTGGAAGTCCACAATTGGCACCACATATGCTCCTCCAAGTCATCGTTACATTTCACATGTAGTCATTACCTTTTCTTAATTTTTAAGAACTATTGTTTACTCTTCCTAATTTTGGGAGATCAAAAGGAGTTAAACATAGTTGAGTAAGTTAACTCTTGATTAGAAAATTGAAATCTATTTTGTTGTTCCTTCTTCTTCCCAAGGCCAAATGCTCATTCTATAAATAGGATGCTCTTTCATATAATCATATTAAAAATTGAATGAAATCTCATTTGTGAGTTTTGTGAGAGTTTGAGTACTTCTCTTTTGTTTTGGTTCTTATCTTGAGAAACTTTATCAAGTGATGAATCCTCTTACACTTATCCTTGATTCATGGATTAAAGGTGGCACATTCTTTCCATTCTTCTCTCTTCAATCCATTTTTACTTTTAATTCTTTACTTGTTCTTGTTTTCTTATATTTTTTCTTATAAAATTCATGTTAGATATCACTATGAACTTTGACATCTCAGCTAGGCTGACACCCCAAAGATCAACAATCATATGTCATGGCATAAAATATATTATTAAAAGGAAAAATAAAGGATACAAAACCATGGGAGTACTAGGCCAAACCCATAGCAAGAAAAGAAGACAAAGACTCACCAACCAAGCTAAACAAAATGAAACAAGGGAGTTGATACCTATTGTGAAAAAGTCTAATTTAATAACAACAGGTAAAACATCATATCATGTAAAATCTAATTTATTCTTGAGACCCAGCGAAGCCAGCTTGTCAGCACAATACTTTCCCTCACAAACTATGTGAGAAACTTTGAACTCAATTTCTTGATATAACTTTATACACTTTCTCCATCTCCCTTTGAAAGACCACGTAAGGAGATTAAACAAACAAAATGCTTGACAAAGCAGGGAAGAGTCACACAAATACGTCTAAAGCCTTTGCTATAAGAAAGGTCAATAGCCAAAATGACTCTCATAACCTCAGCATATAAAGATTTTTATACTCCAAGAAAAGTGGAGAAACTACTATATATTCACTGCTGCTACTACGAAAAATACCTGCACATGTCGAAAAACCTGAACACCCTCTAGCAGCACTGTCAATGTTGACCTTCACCCAATTGGCATAAGGGAAATCCCAAATAACCTGAATAGGAGAGATCTCTTTCCGACAACACGTGGTGAGTTCTTGTTTTCTTATGAATTTCATTGCATTACCAAAGTGAGTTCTTCCTTGGTGGCTTCTTGCTTGCACAAAATTACTCTTATTTTCAAGGAGCTTCTTTTGTTCCACGCCTCTTGAGTTGATCAAGATCCTTTTAACCTTTTAAGGTTGATATCATTATTTTAGTGTAGTAGACAAGCTGATTCATGAGAATGTGACTATTATATCATATACGGATGAAATCCATTATTTGGACTAGCATTACTAAAATCTGGACAAAGATAACACATTTTCACATAGAATGAAGTGTATTTTAAATATGAGTGAAATGTTTTAGATCTTTAATAATCAATCTTTATTGTTCAATAATCAATCTTTATTGTTCAATAATCAATTTTTATTGTCCTAAGATGACATCAAACAATCAAGATAATAATAAATAATCTCCATTCTCAAGTGTAACTTTATTCTTTTTTTAATTTTTTTATGTTAGATTCGACAATAGAATTTTTTTTTTTAAAAATGTTATATTGTATATAATGCTTATTGAGAAATTTTTATATTTTATTTGGTTTGAATCCAAAAAACTTTTAAGTCCAAAATTTATGTCAGAATGGCTACGTAAACTTTAACCTTTTTCTCTTACTTTTGATACATATTTATATTTGAATCATCCGATGTAAATATAAATATTTTATATTAAAAATTAAGTTTAATTAAATTTTTGTCAGCCACGTCTTCTTAAAATAATCTGGTTAACTTAAACAAAAATTGACATAAATAATCCAATATTTCTAACTTAAACAAACCTCTTTTATACTAATATATAATGTGTATAAATGTTCTAATGTGTATAATTCTTCTCTTTGTCAATTACAGTTTGGGAGTTGTTGAATTTTCCAATATAAATTTTGTCATCCAGTTACAAACAAGAAAATCTATTTATGGATAATCTTTCAACCAGTTTGAATGTTGCTTTATTTGCACCAAAACCTACACTCCACTAGTTTGAAGGTTCACATGTCATCTTGTGCGGGGGTGACACATCCATTCCAATGCTCAAAGTTCACGTACAACATTTTCATCGATTTAACATTAAAATAAGTAATCATTTTTTTAATTTATTTTAATAAGTAACTTCTATTTCGATATTTAACCCTTTTATGTGTTTCTTACTACACATTTTCGTTAAACAATATAACCCATTCTTTTACAAATAATTACTTAACCTATAACTCTACCCTCAATTTAATTATTGTCCTCAGAACATATATTATTTCCACGTCAACATACTTTTATTTCCATAAAAATTTCTTCTTTAACCTAGAAACTCATTCCTACCATTTATAACTCAGCATATATAAGTTAATATAATTATCAATATAGCGAAAAAAAAATCATCATTTCATTTACTCACAAATATATTAACACAATTCATTTGATTCCCCTCCTTTTATAAAAATACATTCCCATAGCTAACTTCGTTACTAATCATAATTTCTTAAATTAAAAAAAGAGTGTATAGCATTGATATGCGAGGATGTAGTAGTGCCACATTTCTCTTTATACTCTTTAAAATTTCTAAAAACAATAAAATTATGAGTGTGATCGACTATATTCAAAACAATATCTACATGAGTTATATATATCTCTTAGTTAATAATAAAAAGTGTACCAAATAATTCTTATTCTTTTAGCAATATGTGCGAATAGGTGATGAGGATAAAAATATACAAATTTCGAAAAAAAGTAATTTCCTTTCCAATTATGAAAAGACAAGGTAGAGCATAGTATTCCTCTTAATTTGATAAGATTCAAACTAGTGAAAAAAAGTGAAAAACAAAATCATTGAGTTCAGCCCTTAACCAAACACAAACTATTTCTTGTTGGCTTTGCATATGAAAAGTAAAAACACCTTCATCATGGTGTGTGCAAAATGGCAAAAGCGATGTCAAAGCTTGCGTGCATTTCTCTCAAATCATTAGTCTTCCACACCTTTCTGTTCTTTCATCTTCTTCCCCTTGGATTTATCTTCCTTTTTGTTGAAACTACAACGTAATCAAAGTAGCTAGATGAATGGCAAACCAAACATTTGAGGTAGGAGGCACATTGTGAATTGATCTCTTCAAAACTGTACACTCCACCAGCTAACATTCAATCTTATTCAAATGATACAAATGTTCACGCATGCCATTCTTGCTAATTCAACCACCAAAAGCTTCATGGTCCCATTTTGATCTTCTCATTTGATACTGGAAAGAGAACATGCTCTACCATGATCTTTACCACCTTCTAATGTTGCTAATTGGTTAATCTTGAAAGAAGAATATGTGATCTTCTATGTGGGATGAAGAGATAATCTGCTTTATAAAATATTAGGTGTGGATTTTACAGGCACAGTTTCAGCACCATACATAAAATAATGATTTTATTTTAAAAATTATATTTCACACTTTTAAGATGCGAAATTACTTATCAAATATCTTAATAACTATAGGCCTTGAGAATTAAATGAACGAATAGATCAATCGGGAGAATGAATGAATGAAGAATTAATGAGCCTTTTTATAAATTAAGAAAACTCTATCACTTATTAATATGGGCAAATTTTTCAAATTAGTGTAATTTTTTTTTTAAATTCTCAAAATTGTGTATTTTTTATTTTATTTCCGGATATGGGTAAATTGTGCAGAGATTGCACGATATCATTATGAATAAATCGTTCTATTATTGCACAATTTATTTAAAAGAATAAAATTTTGGAATAATGTACGATTTTAATTAACTAATTAATTAATTAATTGAAATCCTTAGGCTACTGCAATAGGAGTTTAGAATTTAGGGTGATTAATTCTCCCACCTTTCCTCTCCTATTTTTGGATGTTGTATGGAGTTGTGCATATAAAATTAAATTAGAATTAATGCATAGTGAAAATTTTGATGAAAATGAAAATATAGTCACTGAAGTTAATTAATTGTCATTTAAGTAATTAAAATAAATTTTAAATTAATTTGAATGGAAGAATATGAAGATTGTTTATGTACTTTAAGGTAATTTATACATAGTCTACTTTTAAAAAAATAGGTTGTCATTATATCATTCATGTTTACTATTTTTAAAAAAAGAATTACAGCAATGGTTATTTTTATAAAAGAAAAAAAATGGAAATAGTTTTAAGAAAAAAAAATTAAATAAGTTTGGGAATGTTTATAAAAGAAAAGAAAAAAGCTGAATTACTTTGAGAATTTTTATAAAATTACAACAATGGTTATTTTTATAAAAGAAAAAAAAAAGCATGAGTAGTTTTAAAAAAGAAAAAAATATAAATAAGTTTCAAAATTTTTATAAAAGAAAAAAAGAGTTCAAGTAAGTACTTTTAAGAAGGAAAAAAATGTAAATAAATTTTAAAAACTAATCAATTCAAATAATTTAAATTTTCTCTATATATAAACCATTCAAATTAAAACGGATAACTTTTTTTCATATTCTTCCATTCAAATTAATTTCACATTTATTTTAATTACTTAAATGACAATTAATTAATTTCAATGACTACATTTTCATTTTCATCAAAATTTCCAAAATGGTTTTATCACTATGCATTAATTCTAATTTAATTTTATATGCACAACCCAATACAAGATGGAAAAATAAGAGAATAGGAGAGGAAAGGTGGGAGAATTAATTACCTAAACTCTTCCAGTAGCCTACTGATTTCAATTAATCAATTAATTAGTTAATTAAAATTGTACATTTATTCCACAATTTCATTACTTTAAGTAAATTGTGTTATCTTCTCACGATTTCAAATAGAATGATTTATTTACAATAATATCGTACAATCTCTGCACAATTTACTCATATCCTAAAATAAAAAAAATACATTATTTTGGGAATTTCAAAAAAAAATTACACTAGTTTGAAAAATTTGCCATTAATATGTGAATGGTTGTTCAATCTTTATAAATAATGAGATATATACGCGATTTCTTAAACTTTTGTCGAAACAAAGAATGTACCTATTTAAATTTTTTTAAAAACTTTTGTGAAAGTAAAAGTTTCTATAAATATAAAGATAGAAATGATTATATATATATATATATATATATATATATATATATATATATAT